>Ga0307513_10000478_pt1 | contig 57531 bp, 41 predicted proteins | sample 15_EM_MG_FD_202174 | JGI IMG/M metagenome (GOLD analysis project Ga0307513, IMG submission 202174) | Populus trichocarpa ectomycorrhiza microbial communities from riparian zone in the Pacific Northwest, United States - 15_EM | ecosystem: Host-associated > Plants > Roots > Unclassified | place...
TCTAGGTCGCTAGAGGTGAGAGGGGATCTGGGAGGGCCGCCGGATGCGCGCAGTTGGTAAGAGTAGGCAGGAGGCCTGTAGACGAGAAGATAAGGGGGCGGATACAACAGGAAGGCACTGGGAGGGGGTGGGGTCACAAAGAGGGCGTCGGCCGCTTCGGGGGGAAAGTGGGGCGTCCGGGCGCACCAGACACAAGAGATGAAAGGCAAAGAGGGCTCAGGAGATTCGGAAGGACGGGAGGCAAAGAGCGGACTGGCTTCGTCCGGACGCGGGCTCGATATGTCCGGTGAAAAAGGTTTTTTTGCTGATGTAGACGCCACGTGACAAACTCTTTTCATCACAACACCCAACTTGAATATCTATACTCCTGGGTCACAGCTGCAACACTCTACCACAGCAAGACAATCAATCCTGGATTCGACACCTGGAGGTTCCTTGGCTCGATGCCAGCCATACAGTGGTATAAGATTCATCCCCAGAGGGTTATTATTCATGAAGTTACAGGGCTGAATGGGGTAGGATGCTGGCACTCCCAGAACTCGATGGCAGGTTTCTCTTCAACAGCTACTCCTATCCTGGATCTGATTACGGGAGATCGCTGGGCTTGACGCCAACTACGCAATGGTATAAGGTATGTCTCTGTCGCATCAAAACCCAGGAATCCGCCAACTCTTCTGAGAGTGGTCTTTAGACTAAAGTAATCGAAGACTCAATAATAGATAGCTCTACGACCGCTTGACCGATTCTGGATCTGATTGTGGCAGATTGTTGGCCTCGATGCCAGCTTCACAATGATAGAAGGTCCTGCCTCCCGCGATCTTTATTCATGAGGTTACAGGGTCCTGGGTAGGGGTTGAGTCCTGGGTAAAGGTTGAGTCCAGTGTAGAGAAGGGGTTGCTTATGAGTATCATGATCCGTACAGTATATTAGATCAATAGAACACCAGTAGTAGTAAATTTAATATACTGAGAGCATAAAATCTATTGTGACCCAGGTCAGGAAAAAGTAAAGGGGAAACTATTCAGGTTTGCTTATATCAGGAAGATTAGTACTGAATAGGTGGTCTGACGTCGGGTTGCATCCTGAGGATTAGGTTCTGCTTCTGGTGCATCCTGAAGATTCGGTGCTGCATCTGTTGCGTCCTGAGGTTTAAGTACTGCGTCAGGTTGTGTCAGGTGCGTGGGGTGGTAGGTTGGTTGCGTCCTAATTCTCGATTGGCATTCCAGGATCACGTGCGTCAGATGCACAGAACACAAGGTATTATTTTTGCTGATATATGTCAATATGCTTAGAATACAATCAGGTAGTACTAAATATACAAGATGCTGTAACAATTCTATTCTTCTCAAGTTATAGTGCAACAGGTAATGATTTTCCTTAACAATGTCTTGAAGCTTTACTATCTCATCAGATAGTACGAAACTGACTTGTAATCTTGTACTTTTACTATCTCATCAAATAGTGTAGGATTGTCTTGTGGTTGTATCAAACTATCACGATAGTTCTATATCATTAACACGACCCCTTGAACTGTCACAACAGTCACCTGAGTTGAGAGTTTCTTTGTGGAGTACTTGTAAAATTCAATAGTGTATAGAGAAAGGGAATCATATTGCAATCTCTTAGCATAAAAAAGTATTTATATAGTTGGGTGAGGATTCTATCTCTCAGGTTCTTTTTTTAATTTTAATTGTTTATATTATGTATTACTTGTTAAGGGTACAAGAACTCACATACATATGAGATATGGCATAAAGAAAACCTTAATACCAACAACAGCCCGCTTTAATTCATGGGACAAACCTGTACCTACAGGACCCTGTGGTATGGGCCTAATTGCACATTCTACCCCAAGGGATGAAAGGCTCTCCTTTAAGACACCTCACCTCTCTTTACGCAAACAAAGAAGGCTAAGTTATTCTCAAAAGAAAAACCCCCAAACTTAGGAAAGGTAGACAGGAAAGTATAAGCAAACCCTTCCGCAGGCTTGCCTAAAATAAAAGACAGATTTGTAAAGGCCCTCGGGTTCAGGGAAAGTGGATGTTTTGATTATCACAACTGGAGAAAACCGAGGGAATTGTGGGCCAGCTGTAACCATGAACATACAGTAGAGCCGATCATTGCATCTATCAAAAGAGTTGGAAAACAGTCAAAGAGAAAGTGCAATACCACAACTGGGCGTATCCAAGTGGGAGGTCTGATGATCTGGAAGGATGAAGGGGTAGTAAGGTACCAACTATTCTAGCACTCTTGTACCAGAGGACTGAACCGGAAGGAGGTAAAAGGAAGGATCGTGAACAGGCTAGCCACACTGGACAAACAGGCTATAGTAAGAGCTCTTGGGAGGATGACGAGACCGAGGTGGGACCCAGATATTACTAACTGAGACTTTCCTTATCAGAGGTACAAGTCCAGCAAGCCAAGGCCTACTTCGACCATAAGTCTAGATAGTATAACGCCGACCATGAACAAAGCAAGCAGCTTTCCAACCATCCAAAATGCTAGGCAAGGTGGACAGCAAATGCCGAGTCAGGAGGAGAACTGAACTTTATGAGTGGATGTCAATAACGAAGCAGAACAAGAACCCCATGAAGGAAAGGCCAACAGGCCTCAGAGCGAAAGGGCAAGGAGGGCTTAATGTCAACTGCTAGGCAGTAGCCATCATGGGAGCAGAGAGGTGGAAGGGGGTGGGTGACGATGAGTTCTGCTGGTGTTGAGATTTCAATCGGCGGAGGTGTAAAAGAGATATTTCCTACATATCTCTCAGGTCCAAAGGCCTACCTTATATTGACATCTTCACAACCATAGCCTTGGTGGCTCATCACCTAAAGTTACATAACTTCTATGACTCATAATGAGTCATACCGTGAAATCCATCAGAAAACTTGTACCAGTCACTGCACATTATCCTGTTAACCAATCAAAATCAATATAACAACTCATATTCTCAAATGAGTCATATGTGTGCCACCCATGACTCATAATATGAGTCATGTGCAAAAGTCATTACATCGTATGACTCACAATCGTGAGTTATCAAAACAATCAATTCATCATAACATAATAATAAGTCACTTTGGCACAGTCATCTGAGATACTATGACTCAAGTGACTTTATAGCGTGAAACTAACATACCTTATGACTAATAAGTATTAGTCATGTGAAATCTGCCTTGTTTAGTCACGATTTGTGACAGATGGATTAGAATGTAAACTGGATCTTTTTGCTAATACTTAATACAGGCTCTAATTTGTGTGTAGTTGGTAAATAGTTGTATGATAACTGATACGTACAATTAGAACCCTTCAAGTTGCCATTACTACCATTCCTCTTTAGATAACTTATGTAATTATAAACTCACTTACTATTACTTACCTTATCCTTTTGCCTTCATGGTCCACTTGACCCACTGTATATATACAGTGCCTCGTTAGAAGTGTTGGTGATGGCTTACTAAGCAAACTCGCCAAATGCCACCTCACCAAATACCCACCGAGTTGATCACAACCGTGCTCGCGACCGTATTGTACCGTACCTCCCACCACGATAATACCATAACCCTGTACCACTTCCAAGTCCTCTATTTTAATAAATTTGAATTTCAAATGGTTAACCAAACTGGATATACATCAAAAAAAAAAAGCAAACACCAAAGACCTCCAGAACAGAAATGACCAATGTTGAAAAAGGTATGATCATCGGATTCTTCTACTGCCTCCAGAATATTGCTCTTATTGCTCAAATTATTGGCCGGCCATGGACAACAATTAAAAGCTTCCTCACTCGCGCATGTGAGTGCCAATCCCTGTATAATCTCCCTCAACCCGGTCGCACACCTATTCTAAGTCAATGACAGCATTCCACAATCATCTGGGTAGTCAAAGCCAACTGGAAAATGACCAGATCAGATTTCAGGGATCGCTATGCGCCGGGTGTTTCTCTTTCCACTGGTAACATTCAACTCCTTGTACCCCCTGAGTGATAGGACATGATTCTCTAACAAATTTACTATAGTTGATAGAATACTCAGAGAGGCCAATATCAAGAAATGGCTAGTCAAATCAAGACCAAAGCTCAAGCCTGTACATATTGCTAAAAGATTGGCCTGGGCTAGAGCTCATAGGGATTGGACAGCTGATGATTTTGAGAGAGTTATTTGGAGTGATGAGTGCAGTGTGGAGAAATCCAAGGACCCTAGGCAGCAGTGGGTTTTCAGAGAACCTGGGGAGCAGTGGCTTGCAGATTGTGTTCATCCAAAGGAAAAGGATCAGGGAATTTCACTGATGATATGGGGGTGCTTTTGGGGGAAAAGAAAGGGTCCTTTGGTTCCTATCACCCAAACTATCAATAAAACCAGGTATGTTAGGCTCTTGAGAAGACATCTTTTCCCTGTTATTCATCAGATGATTTCCTTTGGTATGCAACTTGAAAATATTCTTTTTCAGCAAGACAATGCTCCTGTTCACAAGGCTTATAGTGTTATGGATTGGTTTGAGAGAAATTGTATTGAATTTGTGGAACACCCCCCTTACTCCCCTGATTTAAATCCTATTGAGCATGTATGGGTTGAGCTTAAAAAGTGACTACACCAGCAGTATCCAAGGATTGGAGATACCACTGGAGGAAAAGAAGCTGTTAGGAAGAGGCTTGCACAAGTATTACCTTTGGTTTGGGAGACAATTCCTGAGGAGTTTTTTGAAAAGTTATGGAAATCAATGCCTGATAGAGTAGCTGCAGTATTGGAAGCAAGGGGAGGTTATACAAGATATTAGCTAGTATTATTTATTATTTTGTTACTCTAAAATGTACACAGTAGATCATTGATCATTGACCGTTGATCGTTGAGAGGTGGTCGTTGAGGGATGATCGTGCACTCGCGCGCCCGCGCCATTGACAACCCCACCACATTGCCCCACCGGGCTATGGCGCAACCGCAATTAAACATGTCTCAGATCACGAACACTTCTGACGAGGCACTGTATATAAATGCTATCCCGTTAGATCAATCAAAACAACAGCAAAACAGGATAGATTTAAAGAAGGGTATGCTGAATATAATTAGCCGTCCTAGTCATCCAATTAGATGGGTGTCCAGAGCCGTCCAATGGTGTCATCGTGATCCTGGACGGGAGGACGTTAAGGTTGTCTGGACGACAAAAGACAAGGACTAGCGTCGTCTAACAGCCGTTGATGGCAGTCCGACTGCATCCCCTCGTAGGCTGCTCGGGCACCACCTCTTCTGGGACTAACAAAATCTTCCCATTCCATTTGCATTCCGTACTAGGCTCCACAGTGTGCCCTCCTATCTCAAACTCGAAATTTGAACTTTGTGCATAAATGCCGAGTTTGACGGGATATTACTGTGGTCGAGTACTCCAGCACTGTGTCATGGCATACCGCCCACAGCCATACTACTAGTGTGTAGCTCCCGAAAGTCCACCCTATGATGGGTGCATCTGATCGGCATAATTCCGTGGCAATCATCCTTGAGGTTTTTTATCGGAAGTGTGGTAAATTGTAGGGAAGGGTATCTGCAAAGTGGCGGGTCAGTGAGTTAAGAACTGGGTGAAGGAGGTCTTATAGATGATTGAGGTCTGGCTGTGCGCAGGGAAAACCGCCGCCGTAAAAGCACCGCGCTGAGGGTGCCGTGAGGCGAGTGTCCTGAGAAAGGCCCGGACCAATGAGTGTGATAGAAAACCAATGAGTGTGTTCATTGTCTGATGTAAGTGGTAATATGCAGAGAAAGGAGCGCAGCTCTAGAACTAAATACGCCCTGTGATGGTCAACCCACCTGGTCGGCCCACTATCACACAATTATGGAAATTCAGCCCTCTCATGGAACCAAACCTGGTGACAATCCCATCTGTATACCCTAGCCTGATACCACGATGGGATTACTCCATCTATAGAATGTGTTGTAGGCAGAGGGAAGAAACTGGTGGGTCGTTCGAAAACTCACCTGTACAACACTCAGTGGTACTGATGAATATCTCAGCCTAATATTCGCTTTTCCTCACTACCCGCACCTACCCGTTGCATATTCAGACAGTTTTCCCGAAAGCACTAAACTCCAGATCCCTTTCTCCTATCTATCTCCCATAAGGTATTACGTCTCTCTTTTTCCTCCCCCGCAGGCTACATCCCACAGCTCCCCCCTGGCTTTAGCTTTCCTCCACATTCCCCATTGATCAAATGTGCCATACTCACCCTCCTTCGACTATCTCTTCAAGATCCTGCTCACCGCAACCGCCCTCAAATAAGCATCGTTGTGATCCAAACCTACCCACCCATGAAACCCCTCAACCTGCCTAATTTGCCCAGCGATAAGCTGAACGAACTAAATTGAGATTTGGAAGAGAGGACCACAAAGTCAGTAGATGTTCATCTGTTTCCCCACCCCCATCCAAACTCAATCTTCACGGGGCCGAGAGGGGTGAATATATGTAAGACATACCTCAGTAATGAACTCACCTTAAGACTTCAAACCGATCAAGCCACCCATTTTCGCCCATCTATCCACGCGTGTCTCGGGCTCCCCCCACACTTCCACCATAACAAAGGGGAAAGCTCTATATGTAGAAGCTGCTCTTAGGATCATTTCAAAGCCATAAAAAAGTAACCACCCACAATATGCTCCTGACCAAGGAAACTTCTGTAAATTGGGATCGACGAAGTGTGCCCTCACAAACGTAGGCCCTCAAAACTCAAAACTTTCAACATACATAGCTTGCACCTTCAACTCCGTGCCCTAAATGCTGCGCTCAGGATCAACCGCCTAGATTAAAACCTCGGGTATTTTTTCCGGGGCCATAGGGAAACTTGAATGACTCACGCTATCGCTAGGCCTAAGCCCCGAGGTCGAGTTGGCTCCCGTATCTCCCCGGTGAAATATTTCTCCTAGATATCCACCCAAATATACTAATAGCTAAGTGGTACAGAAAGCGGGGGATCAGGGGGGGCAAGTATATCCTTCCAGTAATTCTCTCTTCGACCCCTGTCGTCTAATTCATCGAGATTCTAACAGTCTCCATATCTATAGTCTCTAGATAACAAGTAGAGAGGTCCCCAGTGAGAAACTTACGACTCTATATTGACCATGTTCCCCCTGTCCCAGCCCTAATTCCCATTACCCTCTCTGCTCTTCCCAAAGCGGGGACGAGTGATACCTCATGAACGCGAGCCAGTATCCAACACCAATCTCCACTGATCACTCGGGCACAACCCCCTTCCGAGCAGCTCATCTCATTCGATAACTTACCTGAATCTCGGCTATCGATGTTCTGAAGGTCCAGCAGGTTCCTCGTCTATTCAAATCTCGGGCATCGAGATGCTACACAATCCGCAGAGCGGCCAATAATGGACGGTATTCGAGATTGGAGGGCTGTGTGCCGCCTATGGAGGAAAAGTATTTTATCATGCGTAGAACCTTGTGGCATGTCCAGAATCAGGTTCGTGAGTTATAGACGAGGCACACGCTTTGCGAGGCCTTGGTATGCCGCATTACCACCTCCACTCCTTCTCCAAGTTCCCTAACTACCACAATATCCAACGCTGATCGCTGCGCGCTGGCATCAAACCCATGTCGCTAAGAGTTTAGGAATCGACCCAACTGCGGGTCCATCCACGATATTCCGAGCCAATCCGCCAATAGCCAATAGTGCGGCTTAACCTTGTATAGGATCGTACAGGGAAAACCTCGTTGGTGGAGCTCCATACTCGAGTACGTAGAGGGCCAACAGTTCCCATCGCCACGGTCCAATCGGCATGTCCGGGAGACCAGGGCATCCGGCGAGAGGATAGATAGAGCTTTGTCTACCCATAATTGTTAGTGCTCGCATCCCTACTTGGGTCGAACGGCTCACCCGACGGTCTTTTGCCTGCCCTGAGTACGAGTAGCGGAAGGGGCTCGCGAGTGATAATCAATGTAACCACACGGATTTAATTATGCCATTACATTACATGTGCTACGCAATACATATCTATAGCTGTGAGAACAGCACTGTGCCAAAGGTAAGCCTAGCACAGGTGCGGGTGTGGGCAATCGCTAAATGCCCCTTCAGATATTAATTCACGGCCTCTTGCGCACTATTAACGCCAGCTTTGGCAAACCCCTGCTCATTTTGCGAATCCAGTATAGGGCTTTTGATCGCTGCGCCCATACTATCCTCGACTCCTTCCCCCCACTGGTACATCTCGCCCGCTGATCCTTCCTCATCCTCCTCTGACTCGTCACCCTCCTCATCGCCGCCCGGGATAACCCCCGTCTCGGGCCCCCTCTTTCGTTTCTTCCTCCTAGGCTCGTACGCCTTGGCCGCTGCCGCAGGCGAAGCTCCGGACACAAGCTTGACATCACTCACGCCAGTCTCTTGGATTTGTAAAGGCACCACTGGGGGTGACGAGTCGGAGCCGTGCAACACCCCATTGGATTTCAAGATCGTTACATAGCGGATCCGGGAGACTGGGGTATCGTCAGGGTTTGCGAGGAGCGACGGGGAAGTCTTGTTGTAGTGGATCAATAAACGGGAGTTCAGTGATGTTATCCACGCGGGTGAGCCTGTTGTTGGTGTTATAATAATGTACCGGAGTGAACCGCAGGGGGTGTACTCACTAACAGCGGGTGTGAGCATCGCCCCGACTCCTGGTATAACTTTTGTTGTCATTTGGTTTAATAACAGTACCTACGTGAAAGCAGAACATTAGACCTGGTGAACTCCTATGCATTACGATTTGTGAAGCTGTGGATAAGAAACGCACAGCAACACCCTTTGACCCAGCCAGCTTCCCCAATGCAGAAATCAAATCCCCGATGATAGCAAATCTTCTCACACCAACGGGCTCCCTCTTCCCCCTCCCACCGCCCCCACCCGCCCCATCCTCCATCCCTGGGGGAAACGCAGCGGTGAAAGGTGTTGATACATTATCAATAACTACCAAACTCGTATGCTCGGGCGGGAACGTAGGCAAGGGGTGCACCACCAACGCGAGCAAATGGGCAAGCGTAGGCGCTCGAATGGTCTGTAGGTTTGGGAAGAGCCCACGAGGATCGGCCGAGCGGGAGAGTATAGCACCCAAGCGGGATACGGGGAGTGGGTGGGAAGTGTCTATCCAGACGACGCGGTTCCCGTCTTCGGAAAGGAGGGCGTTGGCGGCGGATTGTAACCTGAAAGCATGGCGTACGCAATTACGTTCAGTTTAGGTCAACGGGAACAACACTCTGATGGTGATGGGTGGTGCAGAGTGGGGGGTCGGAGATGTACCCAACCGTGGTTTTTCCGCTACCAGGAGGTCCGCATAGCTCGGTGATCTTACCACGCGAGAGACCTCCGCCAATAGCCTTATCAAGCTCTTCTGACCCCGTGCTTATTCTTGAGTCGGTGGCTTGAGAAGCTGACAGAGCTTGAGAGGCCGAAAGCGTCGGCAAGCGGTCTATGACATAATCAACATATGTTTTCAAGGGAGATGATTGAGGGTGATACATACGGGAAGACGAAGGCATAGGAGAAGCGGACGCCATGCTTCCAAGAAGCGGCGACGATGCCAGACGAGGCGCTCAGGGCGGACAAGAGAGGGCGTGTAATCAACACGAGAAATACAGCAAACAGTATCACAAATTAGTGTGAGCATAAGCTACAGGTGCAAAAAGGATTTCAAAGAAGAGCGTGGTGGTATGATATAGAGTGTAGAATCTTAGACCCTATGGTACCGGTTCAGTGCCGGTACTGCAGTTCTACTGTAGAAGAGGCCGTGTGAAGCCTTCTCGCAGCTACCGCGCCAAACCTTGCTATGCCTTGTGCCAGTATTTCTATACGGACAAGCAGCTCAGACCTGTCAGCCGCTGGCATCAGAGGCTCAACGGGAGGCCCGGCTTACGAGCTATGGGCCCTGGTGTTGAGTCAACTTGCCCCGACGGCAACGGCATAAATCAACAATCAATTCCAGCACCGGCAACCGGCCCCGAGTGGGGGAAAAAATGCAGTGGGGGGAGGGGTTTCGGCACGTGCACAAATACCGGTGCCGTGATATTTCTTGTTCTCGTGATGTTTTTGTCGGGAATATTTCTATGATACTAGAGTTTAATAGCTCTCTAAAGGGTATTGGGTTGTGGATCCAGGTGCAGTGCTAGTACTTCAGAGTGCGATACCACTATGGTGCCAGGCACTTGAGATCAACCGAAAACCGATGCAATAATTTTCGAAATTTTCCAACCACAACCAGATCTTTGCGATACAAGGGTATACCTTCGTGGGAGTGCTCATAAGGCACTCTTGTCCGGTTGTAACTTTCTAATTTTCAATGAGGGCAATATCCGTGGGGATAGTGGAATTTCAAATCACCATATTTAGGTAACTTTTGAGGCCTTTTTGGCCAAGACATATTTAGAACCTCGTCGCTGTCCAGGTGGGCATTCTGAGAATGTTCTATGTTTTTTATTAGACGATAGCGGCATGCCATTTTCAACTCTTTTATTGGAACATGCCTTGCCCGCCCGCCCGCCCGCCCCCACTTCTGCCCACCCAAATCCTGGATTTAAGCTGGAACCCCATCTGAGTTGCCTCCACCAAAACAAACCGTTGTCTCCTCGAACTGAGCCCATCTCCGGCCCGTCTCCCTGACTACTCTTTCCCTAATACCATCCCATACCACACCCCGTGACCCACAGAGCAACTGACCCCCCCCCCACACGCACGGACTTTTTTCCTGTCTTCTCGTCTGTCTCTGGTTCCTCATCTGTCTCCAACAAACGAGGAAACAAACTAAGCTGTGTTGCTGCGGTTCGGTCCGCCCAATAACAACAATACCTCAACGGAAACATAAAGTGTTCATGTGAGTAGATTGATTACCTAAACGAGTGGAGTGCGCATAACAAGCTGACCCTGTTAGAATAACACAACCAATGTGTGCAGCCGCCGTCGTCGAACCACCCCCGCTGCCAATCGCGAGGGACGTTCCAACATTAATACTGCGTCTGTTGGCCCCAGGGGTCCTCGCTTTCTTCAGTTGGCTGGTGTTCTCCAGGCTCCCGTTCGCCCGGAGGCAACATGGGAGAAAGATGGGCGTTGAAACAAGTAATCTTGCCGATGCATACCGACACGGGATCGAAGGGTTAGATGCGAGAGAGTGGAGAGTCAAGGGTTTGTGGATTTTCCCGGTGAAGAGTTGCCGCGGACTTGAGGTTGCGGAAGCTCGAGTCGTACCTTCCGGGTGAGTGGTTGGAATCCCGGATGGACATGAGGTAGATTGAGAAAAGCGATAGTTTGTGAGGATGCTGACTGTCCCCCTCGATAACAGCCTTGAGCATGATCGTCAATTTGTAGGGCTACCTCTCTACCACAACCCAATGTCTCAAGAACGGGAGGCGCGACAACATAACTAACGAGCCCAGATGTTCGCAGAGTGGAAGCCAAATCCCAAAACTGGAAATTTTCAATGGGTATTCATAACTCAGAGGCAATATCCAAAGATGGCACTCATTACAACCGAAATATACCTTGAAGGAGAAAACGGTGGTGACCTACACATCGCTTTTCCATCAAAGTCCTGGCTCCCCTTCCTCAAGCAAGCGAGAACTATTTGCTTCCCACTCTTAGCTTCGGAGGGGTTCAAGGCAAAGTATCCACTCAAACAAGTTGGAATTTGGAGAGAAGAGCCGCTAGCATACGATATTTCTTCTGCCTTCGAAACAGAGCTCAAGGAGCTATCCACCTACCTATGCACCAAGGGCCCACTAGCGCTGTTCAGGGTTTGTCCGGAAGAGTTGCGAGAGGTCCATAGGAATGCACCCACACTCAACGAAGTCGGATATCAGCCAGTCACGGGGTTTGCTGACGCGGTACGTATTACCCCTCATCATTTGATCCTTTCTCCGTATCTAGAACAGCGACTGACCATTGGATGGTGAATAGTAGTACCCTTTACACATGCTAAATCTTGCCTCCGTTCGCGAACTCAACTCCCGCATCACCGACAAAATCCCTAAACTAGACATTTTGCGCTTCCGTGCCAACATAATTCGTATGACCCCCGCATCATTGTGCGTCACTCTCACTACCCACCCCCCACAAAGCCGTTACAAGTACTCTCCCACCTCCAATTTGGGAACCTAATTAACCAGCTGTTCTTTATTGAAGTCTCCGGGCCAAGCCCCTTCATTGAAGACGACTGGAAGAGGGTCCGGCTAGGCGCACACGTCTACTACGCCGGTACGTTGCCTTTCTCGAACCTTGGCCGCGGAACAGCACAAGCACTAACGAACAAATAGCCTGCAGAACTGTGCGATGCAAAATGCCAAATGTAGACCCCGATACTGGTGGTGTGTTTCTTTATTTTCTTGCCTGATGCCCCTTAGCACGTTTCATGTGTGAGATAACGGAAGTTGATGACCCATGTAGAAAGGCACATGCAAGAGCCTGACCAGACGATGCGCAGCTATCGCGTTATTGATCCGGGGAATAAGCATGGAGCGTGTTTGGGTATGTATTCTTTTCAGCCTTGTTCGTTTACTTGTTTTTTGCCCTTGTTTTAGTTTGGCCTAGATTGTGATTTGCTAACTCTCTGGCTGAAGGAATGCAATTGGTTCCCGCAGGGCCTGGTACGCTTCTTCCCTGCCCTTGAGTGCAAAGATGAGACCTGACATATAGCATACTAACACGCAATACATAGTGGGCATCCTCCGTGCCGGTGATGGCGTAGATGTCCTTGAAACGGGGCCGCACCATTATATTAATCAATAAAGTGGGAGAAGGGGTTCTCGAGAGATGACTGACGTTGCATTTAGACTATTATAGTTGTTGATATATGTGAATAATGTCTAGGCCCCGAATCATGGCCTAGGGCTCAGTTTAGGTTGCTCTAATCACTTTCCCCTCTTTTTTCCTTTTCCTTGGCATGATCCACTCCCAGGAACGGGAACCCAAGGCGCAGGGGAATATACCACGGCTTTGCGCCGTAATAGCTACGGCTCAACAAATCCTAGACGGGGAATATCCTATCCGTTAGGAAATACAGATCTTGGTCTAGCGGTCCCTGGCTTACTACTCTAGTGTCAGTCAAGCTGACATCTGTATTTCTCTCTTTTTGTTCCCCCAAGTGATCCGGCTGTCACGGTGCCGACACTGTACAAGTACTGTGCGATTCGAGGAATCGTGTATTAACAAAGTCATACCCAATAAAAAATATTCTGCTTTAGCACTAGTAATAGTAGAGAGCGCCCGTTATCGCTATCTGACACGAAACAAAGCTGAATCTGTTACTGTCAGCGGCATCCCATAACAGCCAGCTACCGGTAGCTCTCTCTACCTGGATGCGACTCATGCTAGCTGGCAAACAAAATGACGACAACGGGGCAATGCCTCTCTAACCATCTACTCCTAGTACGTTGTGCGGTAGATCTCACCCCCTTCCCCAACGCGGACGAAACGAAATCAAATCCCAGATATCGCAATCGTGCACTCCGCACAATTCCCATCCTTCCCCCTGCCAGTCTTATACCGCATCAATGCCGTACATCCATCGAAGGTCGACATCCCCCATTCAGCACATCTATCTCACCAACTATGCCCTCGGCGGGTTGTCAACATCCTTATTATTACTATTTTTTTCCCCTAATGTAAAGTGCCCTTGAAGCGTAGTACCAACTTCAAACCCTATCTCAAACCCATCTCCATCGGTCCGGGGATGGCAGGCAAATGAACGAACCACACACGTGCACACGAACGAACCAACCCACAGTGCCCCGAGATTCCCACTATTCCATTTTGTTATAACTTAGGCTATCAGTGTCTGTCGCCGGAGCTGACATCTGGCACCATGGAATAAGCTTAATAAATAAGTTCAGGTCTGCTCAGGCCAGCGCTCCTGGCTAGGGTTGTGGGGGTATTGGTATGCTATGGTAGAGCTGGGAATCTGCAAGTAGATGCCTGGCTAGCTGGCCAGCTACGCTAGAACTGGGCAAAGAAGTGCACTGCATCGTGCACTACTAGTACTGTACCATACAAGTGCTGGGGGGATGCTTTTGCACAGTTAATTTAGGTGAATCCGCGAAATGGTCCCTGCCTTGTACGAAAGCATCCCCTGTGCCTTGCATTAGAGCGGGAGGTTGTTGAAGGGTCTCCAGAGGGGGAAATAACAAAGCGATTCTTTTATGGTATAAGTGATGGCTTCACAGCACCTGACTTTGCGGGGTCCATCGTAACTCGCGCTACCGATGCGTAACTCGCGTTCTTGAGACTTTCTTGAAAACGTTGGGCACTCTCCAAGCGCTCGTACGTAAGAGTAAGGCAGGGCAGGTCCGGTTACAATACTCCCCGTGAGTACCGGACCGCGCCGCACCGTGCCGCACCTTGCCATATCATCATCTCACCACGCCACTTGGTCCCGTGAATTTACTCGCAAGGAATGATGGAGTAGGGAATGCATGGATGCACGGGGAAGGGCGGAAGTACCAGTACTCGAGCATGGTAACTTCGGCATTGGGATTACCAGTATTATCATATCCAAGGTCGTACTTGCTCGTACAGGCTTGGCGCCGCGGGGAAGTGACGTAAAGCCAAGCAAAGTAGAGTACTCGTAGAGTAGGGGCAATGGTGCTAGTAACGGTACGGTAAGTCTACCGCAGACGGCCCCGCATGGGGTGCTTCTGTACTCGAGTACTCAAGTAAATTTAACTTAGACTACATACTTCCTGAAGAAGATTGTGTGGCTCCCGCTCCAGCATTAGTACGAGTACAGTGAGGCGGCGAACCGCAGCACCGGCGGACCTGCGCCCCGTCCGCATCGGTACTCAGCCCAAGAGCGCAAGAGTATCATATGCTGTTTGTCTGTATTCGAGTACGTCTGCCTGCCGCTTACGGCTCTCGGTACAAGGTTCAGTTTCAGACGGCACGTGAATCACTAAAATCGTAGCACCGGTATCGTATGTGAGGACGGTACTTGTACTTGTAAATATGCCCAACTATCCTTCGAGAAGAAAAGAAAAGCGTGTCAATGTAGCCTTGTCTCTTTCTTTTCACCCCTCGTTATCAATCGAGAAATTTTTTTACTTGTTTCCCCTACAATTCATAATACAGTGCCTTGACCGTACCCCGCCCCCCCGCGGCCCCGGTGGCACTGGCGATGGTTTTGTTACGTTATGTTAAGAAGTTAAGCACATTATGACAAATAGATAAATAATCTGTGCAATTGGCATCTGCCGGTACCTACCGAATAGCACGAGGAAGCGATGGCATTCCCATTCGCCTCCTCGCTTCCCCCGCTCGATCAGTTCCGCTCCGCATTCTCCCGGTGATCTGGATGACACTCATCATAGGAAGTCTAAGCGTGAGTGAGGCATGCTTTGCTTCGTTTGTTTGCTAGGGTCGGTCAGTTGGTTGGGGGATGCGGAGATAAAGTAATGTGATGAATGCTTGTACTGAAGCTTTCAATCGCCCCCGCTCTTTTTTTTTTCTTTTCCGATGTATTTTCTTCGTATGTACGACCAGCACCAGCAGACTACGTACCGTTACCCTCTCCTCCAAAACCATTCGCTAGAAGAAACAAACCTTGGAGTTTGGCGCTGAATGATCTGTTGGCTTTTTATATATATTGCATTTCATTCCATCTCCCTCGTGACAAAAGTCATGCCGCGAGTGTATGATGAAACGGAAGCCGGGGAAAGAAAAGGAGGGATGGAGAAAGAAAAAGAAAAAAAAACAAATTCCAAAAATACCCCAATAAGCCCAGGCAGCACTAGAGCAACGGGGGGGAAAAGAAAATGGACGAATTACCGGTAGAAGGGCAACGGCAGGCACAGTTGGCTTATCCGAACATCCCACCGAAAACGAGGCAAGACAAGGCGATGCAATCGGGGTGAAGATTTGTGGGTGCCGAGAAAGGAAGATTGGTGATCCCTGCAAATGATGTGTACTCGAGGATGGGGGGTGAGCATTGTGAAGATGACGATGATGATGTTTTTTTTCTTTCCTGCCTCACTCTCCTCACTCTCCTCATCCTCCTCACCGACCTCGCGCAATACTAGTACCGGACGGTGCGGTGGGCTGCGGTAAGTATCTTATCAGGGCACGATGAGCTAAGCCTTTTCTCACACTCCCCTCCTTTACCACGACAAGCTATAATGCTGCGGGAGGGATGGAATGTTTAACGTGGATCTCAGCAAGTATCGGGTGAGGGGGAATGGGAGCATACACAGCAGAAATTACATTCAGCCTTCCCTCAATTACCCGTGCACGATGGATAGGGTTCGCATTGTTTTGACAGGTGAAAAAGGGGGATTCGTTCAAGTGTTTGGTAAAAGCTTTTTGTTTCTTTACACTATCATTATCATGAGGTTTGCCATGAGATCAGGTTAGAAACATTGGTACGATAGCATGGTCCGTGCGTCCCCATAACGGGGAAGTGGGGTCCCCACTTGTTTTCATCTTGTTGGCCTTTTGCCTTTTTCCTCAGGGTGCCCTCAAGACACATCCAACCTCTCTCAACACTCCGAATTGATAACTTCTCTCGTAAGTGGGTTTCCCCTATCATTAAGCCCACCCCGTGCATTTCCCGCTTCTCGGTACTTTTTTTCCCTCCTTCTCACCCCTTCCCCCTTCATCCTGACGCAGCCCTCTTTCTTTTTTTTTTACTTTCTGCCTATCTGTCACCGAGCCTTCTCACATTTCCTACCCCCAGAATCGTCTGAAAGTCGTAATTATCCCACCACATCTATCGAAGCCTCACTACGTCACTGTCGGTATGAGGAGGAGGAGCTTAATTTGACCCTTAATTCTGCAACATTCCCGGAGATAGAGTACCATTTCTGCTAAACAGGAAATAAAGAGGGGAAGCTGTACGCCTCTCCGGTTCACGAGGCTGGGCGTCCTCCTGCAGCATCCCTTCATGCTCATCCACCTTCTTTTCACTGTCTCTTCCAAGTCTTTAAGAGACTCCTTATCGGTTACGTGGTTGAAATCTGCTTCCTACATGCCCCTTAGCTTTAGGTAATCAGCAGGGCTATTTTTGCTATCTTCCCCACCACCAGATGCATGGAACTGCCGTGACCCCGTTCGGGTTCCTAACTCCGAAACCGCTACAACCACACCCGAGCGACTTCTTGTGTGAAAACGGCGTCTGTGGGCCTGCCCCTGGGAGGGAGCGTGTGCAAAGCAATAGGGTAGAGCATCATACCAACCAGAAATCGTATCATACGGTTCAAAGACGGAGAATAGCCCTGTTCGATTCCATGCAATTTGATGGCTGTCTGCGCCACCACCGTACGAGTAGTTCTCGAGCTGTCTAGCCCAATGTGGGAGCAGGAAGCGGGGGGGAAACCCTATCACCAACTCTCAGAGAGCTAGAACAATCGCTGGAAGGTGAATTAATCGCTTAATTAACTTAGCGTTCCACGCATCTTTTGTCAAGATGCCTCCGCAAGCCGGATACCAGTATTTAGTTAGAACTCCCGTAAAATGTCAGCTGAGGGAGGCATTCTTGACCAAGATGTGTGAGTACTCTAATGCTCGTATAGTACGAGAACTTTCGGTAACTTATAAATTTGGTCCTATGCTTGCCTACCGGTAATTTGGGAATGGGATACGGCAATCAGCAAGCCCCCCTGAGTTCGCCCGGTCCCCTCCCATCTTCGCAAGAAGGAGCTTATCCCAACCAAGCCTTGGATATGGAGAGCGGGGTTTGGGACTCAAGACCACTTCAATATCCTATCGGATTGCTGTGCTTCCTGAAAGGGGGAGAAAAGAGGAAGCGTCTCGCACAGGGGCCAAACCGGCTCTTCTCCAACGAGGCTCCCAAAGCAGAATCGTGGGCGATATTGATGACTTGGCTGATGATAGCAATCCCACTCATCGCGTTTCATCCGGTTCTTGCCCCGCTCAATCGTCAAAGATCTAGGCTCATGAAACCAGAAGGATGGCATTCCGCTGTTTTCGTTTCTTTTGCTTGACAGCTTTTTAAACCCTGTGCTCAAGTAAAGTTCTGATCGGGCTTTTCGAAGGCTACCATGTACCGGTGCACTGAAACTATTATTTGACTCGTCTAAGTAGCGCTGCTAGGCTATACCCATCTTTGCAATTTGACGAATGGCGAAAACCGGATGTCACGGGTTTGAAGTGGTAGTAGATGGTTGAGAAAAATAGGCGCTGAGAAGGCGAGGAACAAAAAAGAAAGAAAATCAAAGAAAGAGGGTTGTCATGATGCAGAACGTGTGAACAAATGGGCACTGACCCAGGCAAGTTCAAAAATGCCACCAATTTTACGGGCAGATAAGGTGCGCTTTCGGATCAGATTGTTGAATGATAACATCAAGACTTATGAGGTGTGTTGATTACTGTCATATCATATCAGGGTCATGCCACCGCCCCCCCAAGACTCAGCAATTACCCCCGACTTGGAAAACGTGGGATGACTCCAATCTCAGCGTACGAGTAGTAATTCTTTCAATTGACCGTTTTTATTTTACCGAATTTCAGATACGTCAACACGCCCGCAACATCCCAAAAATGTTGTTCGATCTGACGTCAAGCAAGGGAATCCCTCCAGAAAGTAAGAAGGGGGCCATGCAAACCCTTCGCTGCCTGCATAGCCCGGAATTTCTATGCCTTCTCTTTCTCTTCCTTCCTAACGCAGCGCTCATATCGGTACTCTGCTCATACAGCCTACCCATAGTGAAATAGCAAGGCTCCTTCTAACCCTCACAGTATCACATGTGATCCTTGGTATCTGAAACCATCCCTTAACCTGTATTCAAACACTGTGGCTGGAGGCTAAGTTGATAGCGTGAATCATGAGTGTAACTGAAATAGGCAAAATGGGAAGCGATCAGGACAATCATGATGTAATGTACCAGGAGGGGGGCTTAGTCAACCAATATGGGTAAGAAAGCGCAACAGGAAGAGGTTTGAGTAGTACAAGGACCATTGCACTTTTGAACCCCAAGTCAACTCCTAGCAATCTCGTTGGTACAAAGCAGTATTTGCCTTATATCCAGAGTCTCAGAATCATGAATGATGCGAATCGGGTTTATGAGAGTGAAGAAGGAGAAGGCGAATTCTATGGATTTGGAGGTGGACGACTTGGAGGCTTGGGAGAAGGGGTGGCGGTCGACATAATCAACAATGAGCGAAACGCAGAAAACGAAGACGCAGGGAATGAGGTACATGATGGAGGTCTGGTTTCCGCGCAGGGAATATGCCGTCGGACAGGCACCGCAAGGGCACAGCAATGATCGGATCTGTCGTCACGAGAACGATCCGGGTCCGTCGCTGATAGGAAAACTGAGATGTGTTCGATATCCGATATATATGACAAGTGTGTTCGCAAAGGAGTGTGATGACCATGAGTTGTTCTCGTAAGGAGAAAGGAACGCAGCTCAGACTAGATACAGTTTGTGGTGGCCCGCACAGTGGGCTCCTACCACACAACACCAGTCACCGCCGCGCGGTCTGGTCAATAGCCCTGCTCACACCTACAAGTGTGCCCTAACCTAACATACCACGATGGGGTTACTCCATCAGTACACTCAGACAGAAGTGAGGAAGAGACAGATGATGAAGAGGAGCTTGCGGAGAGAGGGAATCAGGGAGAACTGGCCCTAGTGCCATCTCTACCTCCTGTTCCGCCATTCGAGCCCTATAAGCATCCGAAACCATCTCATAAGAGGATTCTGAACCTCCCCCATGGGTTCTCTGGTCAGCCTGATGCCGATGGGGTTGACAATCCAGACAACCAATCTCCCCGATCCCCTTTAGACTTCTTTATGCTCCTTTTGGATCAAGGGCAATTTGAGAATCTCGCTCTCAATACCAATGCCTATGCAAGGATGAAAGAGGCGGAGAGAAATGGCTCTCGGAGGTGGTATCCTACGCAGGCAGGGGAAATAATGATTTTTGTTGGGCTGATCATTTATATGGGCTTGTATCATTCAAGTGCCATACCTGATTACTGGCGGAAAGATGGTCTTGCACCACTTCACAGGTAAATCAATGTAATATAAGTGAATAGGAATAGAGTTAATAGAATAATAGAATATCCCAGTATATGGGACAAGTACGCTTTGAGCAACTCAAACCATTCTTTCATGTCTCACCACCGATTGAGAAGTTACCCCGTCCACAATGGTGCCGAAAGTTAGAACCTCTTTCCAGTGTCCTGCAGTACCAATTTCAGCGGTATTGCATTCCTGCTACTGAAGTCTCAATTGATGAGATGATGATAAGGCTCATCGGCTGCTCTGTTCATACAGTTAGACTTCCAAATAAGCCGATCCCAGAGGGGTATAAGGTTTTTGCTCTTTGTGAGCACGGATATACATTTTCTTTTATGTATACCTCCCGGGTTAAGCAATTCTCAGGACAGGACTGGGACTTGCCATATTTGGGACCTGCTACCCTGCCACTAAGTCCAACCTCCCGTGCTGTGCTACGGCTTGCTACAGCATTGCCCTATCAGCAGTACCGGTTTATTCTCTATTGTGATAACTATTTTAGCAATATTCTCTTATTTCAAGCGTTGTGATACCTACAAATTACTGCTTGTGGCACAGCTCGTCCAAATTCAGCAGAATATCCTGCTGTGTTGAAAATCAAAAAGAAAAGAGCCGCCTTACCATGGGGCACTATTTCTGGAGCCATACCGGCTGGTCGGCAGGTATTAGCTGTAATCTGGTAAGATAAGACATTAGTAAGACTTCTTACTACGGCCGATGAGATGCAACCTGAACCGGACAACTATACCATCGGTCGCCGTCGCCGTCCACTTCACCCCCACAATAGCGATGCATATCGTGACTTAATTGATCACGTATGGGGGGAGTATCCTGTCAGAGAGCTTGCACTACCCACTGCCACCGTTGACTATAATTTACATATGGGAGGAGTGGACATCGCCGATCAGAGGCGGAGCTACTACTCTACCCAATTGCGTGTAGTTAGAAGCTGGATGCCACTTTTCTTTTGGCTTTTGGATACCACGGTAATTAATTCATTCCTTATAGCTCAGCAGCATATGGGAGTGTCTGGGGGTTTGCATTGAATTTGGCGATCACATCCACGATATCGAGAACGGTTGGCTTGGGATCTTGTAGAAAAGGGATACCAACTACTACACCCTACCCATGAACAGCGACTACAGCTCACTCAACCCTCTCTCCGCATCCCTGAAGGGAATACTCATACTAGTCGTGAGATGGGTTATATCACAAAGGTTACTAGCCTTCCATCGATGCGGAAAGATCAAGTTACCCATAAACTTGTACGAAATGAGTCCCAAAAACGACCTAGATACAGCGTCCTTTGCCGGTTTCTCTCTAAGCTTCCCTCTGATGCCCCCAACTATGATACCTTTAACCATTCACCCGACGGACCACATGGCAAGATTCGCAGAACTTATTTTGCTTGTAGTTATTGTAAAATCGCTACTTTCAATGTTCCACTCTGCAAGACCTACTGTTTTAGTCTCTTTCATTCAATTTAATAGGCTTCTTGCTTTGGTCTTTCTTTTATTTTATTTTTCACTTGCGTTTGTTGCGCTTATCTCACCAACGATCGTTACTTCTTCTGTGTTGAATCTCGGCCTTAGTTGCTACCTCTTTCATCCATGGGATCGATGATCTCTATTTTAGCGTGACGCTAAAAGTGCGTGAACGAGAGTACAGGTTAAGGGATTGTGACAGCTGGCGACGGTTGGTTTTCCGGAATACTCAAGGTGAGGTCGAAATTGTGGTCTTTTGGTATCGCCATAATTTCGGTTGGTCATACCCTCGGTCGGCAGGCGATATGGGGTACGGTCGATTACTAATTCCACATTTCCCCGGGATGTTCCCTGATCGCTGTTTGCTACCCGTAACGATACCGGCACATAAGTCCTGCAGATGTAAATTCGGGCCACTACCGGCACTGGAATACCGGTACTCGAGTATACCTTCCTGAAATCAAGTGGGGCAGCTTCTTATTTCCATCATGCCGCTTTGAGAAAACTGAAGCCTTGCACCCTGCATGCAATGCAGAACTAGAGAATAACCTCTTTCTTCAGGTCCAGAGGCAAAAATCAAAAGTTTATGGAAAGCGGCTCGCTGGGCGGTCACGAGCTAGCCTGTACTCGAGTAGGGATGGTCAAGAAAAAGTGAGGGGAAGTGAGTAGGGGGGCCGGGCGCAGACTCGGGATCGTTATTGAACAAGGAGCAAAGCAGCGACCTAGACCAGACGACACTCAAAGAATTGGTAGCGAGACAGAGGGTCCTAAAGAGATCAGGCCACTGGAACCGATCTACTTGGGCCACACACCATAGTTGCCGTCGAATTTCAAACCCTTCAGGTCCGGCGGCGGTCGATCGTTCTTGGTATCTTTAACATTCGGGATATTGCCAAAACCTATTGCACCACAGAACCATAGCAGACCAATGCTGAGGTGGATGCCTTCACATAATAAGGGTGAGGCGGATAGCTGATAAGGCGTGTGTGGTAAGGCCGAGACTTCGGATCGCTCTCGGGGCTGGAAAGTTCTCTGACCGCCGGCTGTGATTGAACTCTTCCCCCTAGTGCCTATTCTTGACATTGCGACGAATCTTCATGACATCAATCTGACGGCAGTCGGGCGAGGCGGCCGCAGGGTCGTATCCGGTCACTCGTCTGTCCTCGCGCGCCAGTCGCTGAAATAATGATTCCAGTTGAGGGCACTTCGGATGGTACGATAGGCGCCGGAACGGAATAATGGAACGAAGGTATTTTTAAACCCCTAATCGCTAGAGGCAGGGTCTCACCAACAGATGGCTGGAGAAACCGACTCCACATCTAGAAGTGTTCTTGGCCTATAGAAATCGATCCTGTACCCGCAATTGGCAGGCGCTTGTAAACAGAATGCTATTGCATATAAGGGAAAAAGTTGGCTAGAACATGGGAATTTTGGTGGTGGAGAGAAGACCGTTTCGCAAACGTCAGGCAACTATCATACCAGTTGTCAACTAGGGCGGGGTATGAAGCCTGCCACTGGATGGGGAGGGCTTTTGATAGAACAACTTAAGAATCGAACTCTTCAGATACTATGAGCTGCATTTTTGCTGCATTTTTTATTCCTAATGGAGGACAAGGTTTTGTACAAGTTTTGTAGACAGAGGTATCCAGAGGAGGAAAGATTGGCCTTAGGGATAGAGAGGATACTATTAGATACATGGTAAGATATTTATCTTGTTATGATAGGGTAGTGCTTCGGAAGAGAAATTCTTATACAACAGTAAATGCAAGCGTATAGTTCTAAATACCTAGACTCAAATTTTAGCTTGAAATAGGTATCTTTAAAAAACGACTTTGTACTCAGGTATATAATAAATATTATGATTTAGGAACTAATATCTAGAATGGAGATACAGAAAGACAGAGCATGAGAAATTAATTGCAAAATTAAAACGTAACTTTGAGATTATGTATTTGAAGTAGTTAATAATACAAGTAGTTAGAAATATAGCGTCACCCCTCAAAGGTCTTTATGAATGGCTGACTAAGCAACATGGTAGCAAATCTTGGCTCTGATCATTGTTGTGTGAATTGTATAGTATCAGCCATGAATTTACAGCCATGCCTTTTGAAGTAAAAAGCCTGTGAGGAGAAATGACAGAAGTGCTTATATAATGACACTACAGATTGGTAGCTACAGTGGACTAGACTCAAGCCCATATGGTATACTAAGAGGTAACCAGAGTGAGACTAGACCAGTATGCTTAGTGTACTACTGGTAGACGAGAGGTGGTACGAGTGTCTACAAAAGTGACTTGGTGACATGATAGTGTAGAAGGCAAGTCACGTGACTTCTGTGAAAGGTCGCATGTTCAACTCGCATTGATGACAGAGTTATTTCTATGCGTAGCATGAAAGTTTCAATGACTAAGGTCCTGTTTGGTTGTGCAGGGCCCATTCTGTTGCCACATACAAACGACCGTTCCCCTTTCATTCCAAAATGGAAGAACTCAATGGGCGTTTGGCAACAGTAAAAGGCATCTACGATTCCATTCCCAAACAGCCCTGACAAAGCAGTCGCCATGTAGAAACATTATAAGCAAATATTTATATCATACCAATAAAATAATTATTGTCCTCTAGAATAACTCCTTTATAATATAATATCAACAATACATCCTTGATTCTAATTTTTATTTCCAACAATTGAAAGAGTACTCCTCCTCAGCAGATAATAGCAGTGGGAGAAGGAGCTGGGTGTACAAGCTGGAGCTGGAAGCCAGGGGCAGATGTTGTGAATTCAGGGAAGTTAGAGGTAGAGCATCAAAGGTTTAAATTTGAGAAGCATTAGAAACACTAGTAAAATTTCTCCATGAGGCTCTACGGTGAAATTTTTTAATATGTTTGTCAGAAGCAAATGGTGCCAAGTTGGCAACAATCGTGGCTCCAGGTCCGACCATTTCCCACTGGAACAGTGCTGAATGGGCCCAGCACAACCAAACAGGGCTTAAACATTTAACCAAAATGAAGTAGTGAAACAAAAGTGTTATACAGGCATAGAACTACTACCCAGTTACACTACTAAGGGACTTCAGTTACCCTAGCTTTACTGACAAAGTTATCTGCGGACTTAAGGGAAAGTTATCCCACTATCATGGGGCGCATAGAAGTTTATAGAGGCACTTCGTATAGTACAAAACAGGCTACTGAAGGGGCAGGGTTGGGCTCAACCTCCTGTGACTCTCAGGAGATATTCCTAACACCATTCTCCAGCCCCAGGGTTAGTACGGCGCGACAGCATGGTACGGCTGTGTAGTTGTGTGCTTTCTGGTAAAGTGTCACAAATCGTGACTAAGCAAGGCAGATTTCACATGACTAATACTTATTAGTCATAAGGTATGTTGGGGTTTTGCACTATGACGTCATTTGACTCATAGTTTTCACATGACTGCGCACTTGCGAGTCATTGGTTGATTATGATTGGTTAATGGTTTCATGACGTCACGATAGTGACGTCATACGATGTAATGATTTCGCACATGACTCAGATTACGAGTCATGGGTTTCACGCATGCGACTCATTTGAGCGCATGATCAGGTTTATGGGTTGAGATCGAGGAAAGAGGACGTGCGCAGTTGATTCGTAAGAATCAGCTGATGGATTTCGCACCATGACCAATCATGAGTCATGGGGCTATGCTATGTAATGGTGACGCGTCACCAAGGTTAGGGTTGTGGGAAGATGCCTATATAAGGCGCTTGGTTCCGACCAAGAGATAGGATCTTCACGCAACCATCTAAGTACTTTTCTATACTTAAGACATTGCAATACGATCACGCTTTACTCTCTTTACATATACTCCTCCTCTACGAGAGCCTACGCTCTAAGAACCTGGAGACTATTGTGATAGTCTCGACAGGTCGCCCGAACATAGGACTATTGTGATAGTTCTATCAAGCACGACAATCCACCCATCTTACTATCTGAAGAGATAGTACCTCTCACGGAGTAACCAAGACAAGCAAGCCAGTTCCGTACTACCTGAAGAGATAGTACATTCCTACGCCTTGGTGCAGAAAAGCGAGACTCGCTTACGCAGGAAACGCCGGTCGTTGCCTGTTGCATACGTGCTCAACAATAGGATTGTTACATAAAGTGAGATTTATAGGAAAGCTCCCACAACACCGTATAAGTCGTGGCCGTCCATCTAACCAGATGTTGTTTGCAGGATATATAAGGGGTGTGATGGTGACCGCCACCTCGGGTGCCATTTGGATAATGTCAGGAAACCACCTACAGGCATACTTTAACCTCCGGGTAGTAGTATGGGTAACTATTAAGGGCTTGGGAATGACAGGAGAAGCTGCAAGGCTTCCAAAACAACTACCTCAACACTAGTCCCAGACTACCCCATGCACTGTAGCATTACCATGGGTTATTAGTGGACTCTAGAGGTGTGAGTCTTGTCACAATTTAAGAGGGTCCTACATGATTTGATGTGGGTAGCACTTATGCAGTCAAGCAACCGGACATTTCTTATTGTGGGAGCATGCAGTTGAGTTTAGAAGCTTAGTATAGCCAAGTAGATTGGCTAATGGACTGAGTAGCTTGTATAGACGAAACGACAGCTGGGAAAGTGAGTGTTGATGGATATTATCTCTACTGTGAGCATGTGGGTCAGCCACTGACATGCTACGGGATAGGAAAGAGTTTTTGCTAATACAGATGTAGTTGGAGAGATATCAATAGGAGCACTTCCTATTTGTTGAGATAGTTTATATTCGAGGAGTCCAACTGCCTCCGAGTGTGAGCCCACTCTAGACAGGTGAGCTGAACAGCCCTGAGCTGAGCAAGGTGCTCATGAAAGGTCAGAATGATTGACGGGTGTCCTCTGGCTTTACATTATTCTACTTAACTAAAGCGAGAGAGACCTTATTCTGATAACGAACAATCCTAGAGGGAACTTCTTGAGTAAAGCTTTGAGGCTTAACGATATTAAGTTTTAACGCCTGATTCAACTTTGAATTATCTCTTATCAATTTTTAATCCTGACCTCTACTTTGAGTTTGCGCTGTGGTCGCAATCTTAGGATCCGTCTTCCTATAGAGCGCCCCCCTTACAGCTTAAATGGAGGATAATTGTCTTTTTTTTGTTATTAAATCAGGATTCATGTATTGTAAGACTAGTGAAGACATTAGAGAGTACGGTACAGATGATGCTAAATTGCGGATCAGAACGGGGTAATCTTCAGAACCTGCTTGGCTCCGGATGATCATCAAAACTCACTTGGAGTGATAAAAGCTGCATTAAGCATCGTTGCAAGAACGATCAGTTCAAATCAGATGAGAAAGTGTGTGCTATACTGAGTATTCCAGTAGAGTCTAATTGTTCATATTCTAATTGAGTAACTTTGCAGCAATATGTGTCTTCATGTCAGTATGTTGACCCTCAAGCACTCCCTGAATAGTGAGAACCTTCAGAAATGACTAGCCAAGCACTGTGTTAATAGTGATGACATTCCTTAAAGTTGCATGGCTTTGATCGGGGCATGGTTTATATGTGATCAGGTAATTAAACTTGGTATTGAGAGTGGGATAATTAAAAACAGTTTTAATGGGTGACGCTAGAAATAACTTCTAACAGAGTGCAAACTACACTCAATCCAATACTTTGCTGTCAACTGACTTGATTAACTTGAAGATAATTTTACTCTTTGTCCTCAGTGTTGAAACAATATATCGTAACTATACATATTTATAGTAGATAGTCAAGAAAGTAATAATAATATTGTCATACTATAATAGAAGACAGTTTATAGGGATAAATAATATTATATAGTGTTTGTACAGTTCAAATAATTTAGAAGATACAGCCTTTCCAATATATGTACAGAGTGAGAACTGCCTTACAATTAAAATACTAGTTGAAGATTTTCTTCTTATTTGGTATTGAGATTGTGTATTTTTAGCTTATATGACTAGAGTTGTATTGCCATATCAGTAGCTCATATTACGGAAATTTGTCATGCTTCTCACTTAAGTTAATGAGTAAGGGAAAAGGAGAAGACTAGGCATTATCAAGCAAATAATCAAATACCACCACATTGGAGAGTTATACGTGCTGAACAGAGGCCAAAGTTGAAGCATATTTGTAAAAATTATAAAATAAATATTGCGCTTTTCTTGCATTAACGGCTTAGAACTCTCAAAACTTTAACTACCACTCTGAACCTGGCTGTGGCTTAACTACATATTTGGCCACTGACCTAGATGTCTTATTTATTTGAATACTATTTGGAAATAAAGTCCTAGTGTTAGGTGCACTGACACCCTGTAAGAATTTAGGACGCAAAGTTACGATACTTTCAGGGGCATGAAGTTCAAAGAATTAAGATAACAACCTTCTTTGACCCTGGGATTGGGATGACGGGTTGCCACCTGTCGGCAGGGGAGTTGGCTCCAAACACCAAAGACCACTATCATTCGAACCTCTCTTATAACACCATATACGTTGCAGCTGGTTGCTGGTAGCTTCGGCGTGAGGTATGCCGACAGCTAGAACCTGGATCTTCTTGTATTGGAGAACTCTTTAAGAAGACACGAGTAATGTAGACTAGATAAAATAGAGGAACTTTGGTATAGATCGTCAAAGTATTGGTAGCGATCAAGCAAAAACTTATTATATTGATAAAATCTCTTCTCCGTGCAGGTTGTGTGTAATAGCTGTAAAGATGCTTCGATATTTATATTCCGCGTCTGAGCAATCGTGGTATAGATGCTCTAGCTATACTAACTAAGTATCTTGCTAATCTCTCTCTGAACACCTTCCAAGTGCGAACACACGTAGACCCTGAAAACTCGCTACCATACTATCCTGCTCCTATAATCAACTTATTGGTCTGTGCTCCCGTTATTCCTGATGGTGTGGAGACCAGGTCAGGTGTTAGCTCATCCGTTTATCCATTGACAACAATGTTTATGAATTATCTTGCCCCCGTGTTTCACGGAGGTATTCTAACTTGCTAGATAGAAGATGGCCAATCTTCTTTGATTGGTGATGTAGAGAATTTGTTATGCGAGCGGATGTCGTATTCTGGTCTTCCGGCATTACATCACTTGTCCTTGGGATCGCACCAATGGGTTTTTTCCCTTGGACTCTATCTTTTACCAACCTGTCCTTTCTGGATTCACCCGATCCACTAACTTGGGCATAGTTACCTCCTTCATACCCTACGCGTCTTGGTAGGTAAGAGGGGCCTAACTTGTATGCAAAAGGTCCTGTTACCTTTGACCTACCCGTCCGACTGCCTGTCTTCAGCCTTTTGTAACCTTATTTGCTGTTGTCCGATTCACCGGCTTCCACTTGCATATGGTGCCTGGAGGTCTCCCCTCAGATATGCTGCGAACGGGATACGGTTGGACAGACGGCCGCGACGTATATGGTATTATAAGATGTGTCCCAATGATAGTGTCCTTTGGTGTTGGGACGCAACAACTGATGCAGCAAGTAATGATGCGCCCTTCACGCGCCGGGGCTGGAAGCAGGTGTTATCTTGTTTCTTCGAAGTTTGTGCGGGTCAAGGTAGGGTAACCCTGCCCCAGATATTGTTACGGGGGGAGTCTGTACACCTAACAGCAGCTGTCGATCCGACCGGATTCTGTTTGCAGAATATATGAGGTGAGACCTTCGCACACGATGTCCAAGCAGAGGCACGTGAATAGGATGGAGGCGGGTCAGGTTACAGACACCCCAAGACACACCATCAAAAAGGTGGGGTGAAGGTAATGCAACATTCTCATGAAAGGTTAGATCCCGCTTACCTACAAAGACGTGTAGAGTATGAAGGAGGTCACTACGCCCAGTAAGGGGATCGGGAGAATCCAGAAAAGACTAGTTGGTACAAGATGGAGTCAGAGGGAAAAAGGCTATAGGTCTTGTCCCAAAGAAGAGTCATATAATGCCGGTGGACAAGAATATGATTTGCAGTTGCAGACAAAATTCTCTATAGAGCCTGCCAAAGAAGACAGACTATTTTCTGTCAGGTGAGTTACACTACTTGTGTGGAACATGAGGTAAGATAATTTGTAAATGAGACAGTCAATGGATGAATGGATGTGCAGACACCTGACGTGGTCTCCACACCATCAGGAAGAACAGAAGGGCAGGCTTATAAGCTGACTGTGGGAGTGAAGGAGTGTAGTGGGGAGCTTTCAGGGTCTTGGGGTGTTCACACATAGGTGAAGTTCGCATAATTGTTAGCGAGGTATATAGGTAGTATAGAGTTAGCATGTATACAGCGATTGCGCAGACGCAGGATATCAATATCGAGGCATCTTCGCTGTTATTAAGAACAACAAGAATGGAGAAGAGATCCTATCAATATAATAAGTTTTCTATAAACATTGTTTCCAATACTTTGAGTATCTACAAGCAATATTGCTTCCTCTCACTGCTTGCTTAAATTGTTTATTGTCTCATTCACGAGTTCTTCAATACTTGACGATTAAGGTTCTAGCTGTCAGAATCCCTCAGGCTGAAGCTATCCCCTAACACCTACATTCTCAATACTTTGACTATATCTACTGCTAACTTGAAGTGTATGCTTTGTGACAACCTTCAATCTAAACTTCTTACTTCCTAATTGGTTTTAATCCGGAGTCGTTGTGAGCAATAATCTTATTTCTGGACCTCCTTTATCATACTAATGTTTGTTTAAGTAGGGCTATTTTAAGAGTAATCTTGAGATATACAGGTTTCAGATAGTACTTAGTGATATTTGAAAACTATCACAATAGTTTCGCCTGTGATCTAGTAACTTATTACTAAGTTTACAAAATACATTCTCCTATACAATTGTATAACTTTCTTCTATGTGATGGTCAGAGAGCACCAAATTTCTAAGAACAAATAGAATGAGTAAAGTCAAGGGACTTATTGTAGACAGAGAAGTATCTAGAAAGTCTTAATCTAATCATGTAAATAGTGATAAAGATTTTCCCAGTGGTAACTTATTATATTGATAAAATCTTCTCTCTGGGCATTATAATTTCAGTTAAACTTGAGTTTTTGTCATTTGACTTTTGTTTAACTGATAATGTTTTGTAGTGGTATATATTACCTTAGTGAGAGTATGTATCAGGTAAGACTTTATGGTATACATTTGATGTATTCTTTCTATAGTAAACTAATGCAACACGTTGCAAGGATGTGAGATCAGAGTGGGCTGATAGATATAAAAGAGAAAAGGGAGTGATTGGAGCGCACAGTTTTTAAAGAGGTGTTGCTTAAGGGGAGTTTGGGAACCTAGGTAAGATCTTGCAGGTGGGTATCAGGGGCAGGCATTTTGTTGATTGGGGGAAGGTATAGCTGGAGTAGTGGATGTTCTTTTGCCAGGTATCTACGACTGATTGTGATATATGGTATAGTGCCTGGATCAGGAGAAGGGATAGTGCCACAAGAGTAGGCCTGTGTGAATCTCAAGAGAGTGTAATATAGTACTGTTTAGGCCTAGGTCCAAGAGATGTCAATAACTCAATAGCACTATGGTTGGAGTAGAAGAGAAAGGCACTTGGCGGCCTTACTGCAACTGGGTAGAGGAGGGGGGATGATCATGGTATTCTGAAGGCAGTGATCCTGGTTCTGTGGGGGAGGGGATAACCAAGCAGAGGCAGACATGTCCACATGGAAAGATGCTCACTCGGGTAGAGACAAAGCAGTGCTTAACTGATCTGGGAACTCTGTTCCAGAGCACTGTCATCTTGCAGAGGAGTGAAGAATTAGGAATGAAAAAGTCAGCGATATCCATTAGGCTTGAAAGTAATAGCTCTAAGGTGAGCTGTTAGTTCATATGGGAAGGAAGGCCTATGCCAGGTAGGGAAGGTAGCTAAATAAGGGAGAAGGACACTTGAATGCGGGCCAGAGATTTATTGAAGTGGACTGAAGTATTAATAGAAGGGGTAAACCAGTAACTTAACTGCAGGATACTGGGGGATAGGTCAAAGGCGATATTATTAAGGAAAATGGCTATAAGTGAAGTGGAGTGTTTGTTCTCTGCATTCTATAGTGGCAGAGCACAGTTTTGGAGACTGAGAAAGTAATGCCAATCCTGAGCTTCCTCCTCCTGCTCACAGAATATAAATTCTGAAAAACGTGACAATTACCTCAGTACAATGGTAAACTAAGAGTAATAGGAAAGTTATCAAGATAAGTGCCATAATTGTGCAAGGAATAGGCATGTTAAGGACAGAAATACTAATTACAAACAACAAAGGAGAGACAAGAGACCTTGTGGGGTATTAACTTAAACAAGAAGAAAAACATGGAGTGAATATTGAAAAATTAAGAAACGCTTAGGCTTAGCCAAAATGGAGTGTACCCAAGAGAGGAGGGAGTGTGGTATGCCTTTATGATAGAGAAGTAAGGTTAAGACACGGAAGAAAATGTTGACAAATGAGCCTCTGATATTAGGAAAGAGAGTAGAAACTTTGAGAGTGGGTATTGGAGGGCACTCAGCAGGTGAGAGAGAGTGGTATACATGGTAAAGATGCTCAGCCTAGGCAGTTAGCTATATGAATTACGGTTAAAGAATGAGTACAAGTGAGAGGGGACAGCCAGACTGCCACGATGAGTTCAAGTATCTGGGAGACAGCTGAGGTGAGACAATGAAACGAATAGAGAAGGGAGCAGAGTGGTCTGACTTCTCTGGCTTGATAAGGACGATTCTGGTATCCTCGTTAAGTCTGACCGGGTGAGAGCATCAAAGGAGGCGAGAGGTGCTAAAGCGATGGTACATGTAAGAGGATTTATTTGGTTGATTGCTTATACTACACCAGTGGGAATCTGGTCAGAACTGGGTGCTGGGATGTGGAAAGACTTGCTGAGCGCCTAGGCAATATCTTAGGGACTGAGAAAGGATATCTCCTTAAAAGGGCGTAAAATAAAGGGTATTGGCTTTGAGTCTTTTTGTGAAAAGAAGCAGAAGTGCAGAGCAAAATTAATTTTTATTGGATATAAGGGGCTAGGGAAAGAGTGGAAGCAGGTAGGCTAGCGGCCAGGTAAGAAATTATTAGTAGTTTATATATTGTAGATTGTAATATGGCAAGGAACACTTTCTAGTAGTTTATTAGGAAAATACACATGGATGGTGCAGAGTGGTCTTGAACCCTACTGGTCTACTCATGTGAGTCATAGTTCCTGTGGTCCTCGTTGTCGACTCTGATCCCATCTAATTTATACTTTTTCTAAATTTACCAAAATGGTAGACCAGAGTGGATGAGGGTGGTCTGGGAAGACTGAAGTCTGTCTGTTACGTTTTGCTAATAAGTTTCTTTTAGCCTACTTGATAGCTGTTAAGTTCTCTTTATATCACTTAGTTCAAACTTTTGAAAATGAGGACATGAAGTGTTCGCTTCAGTTGAGACTTTGAGCATTATGAAGGTGCAGGCACAGCCTTGAGGTACTCTCATTTCAGAATAGCCTAGAGTATGGGAAGGGGTGTTATAGGAGCATACACGATATGAGTAGAGAGGTAATTAATGTAAGGTGATGGTGAAATCAGGCTGTCAAGGATGTTGTAGTAGACAGAGGAGGAGGTTGTGCTATTTTCATCAGTTAGAGCACTAGCGTGAGAGTTGTTCAGACTGTCTTATGTGAATTTAAAGGTGGAGGGGCATGTTGGTTAAATAAACAATTTAATTATAATATGTATATGATTAAGGAACCCAAGGAGCAGAAACATGAGCTAAGACTCTAGTGATAAAGGAAGTATCAATTAGCACAGCTCTATTATTGGCTACAAAAGGAGAGTAGGTAAATACCTCCAGTGTATTAAACTGAGAGAAACCAATGTCAGCAGCATTCTCATAATAGAATATAGACAGCTGAATATTTTGGGCAGAGAACTCCCTGAGGGTATTGGAAAGTGGATTATGTATAATGAACTTACCAACTAGTAGACAGAGAAAGCTGTACTCCAGAAATATGTTAAGGGGAGAAGTAGGTTAGGTGTAAGGGAAGCTAATTTGGTTGGGTAGTGATTGTATTTTCTTAATATATGATGATTTGATTCAAACAAATTGAAGAGGCTGTGCATATTTAGTACTATCCTATTCCCGTAGTTAAAAAAAAGGAGCAATAAGCTACATTTGCAAAGAGATGTAATAAACATAAAGTTACTACCTTAGTATTATATCGGAACAAATTTTATAAGGAAAAACAGTGAAAACTGTAAATGCAGGAAAAAAAGGAGTTGTGGAGACTGGAGGGTGTTGCAATAACACCCAACAACATCAGCAAAAGTTCCAATTTTTCCACTACACCTCAAGAGGCATGTGAGGGATGGGGGGCCAAATTATAAAACGCCAGTTGATGTACAAGTCATCCACCCCCTGATAAGACCTGATCGAATGCAGAGTTATAGGGTTAATTTCGTTTCTCCGTAATTTTATTGCCCTGAGTAAATTTCGAGATGCACTTTGTCCTGTTTGGACCTTTACATGGTACTTTCAACCTTTTACCATACCTTGAGAGATTATCCTGCCTTACCACCAACTGCCGAAATTGTTCCGTTATGGACTTTTCGCTCCCAGCTAATTCATGCTTTACAACAGCCAAAACAACTCATCACTGTCACTATCCTTACTACTATTTCTCCACCTAATCCCACCGCTTATTTATTCACATTCACACACCTATCGTGCCTTCCAATGTCCCAAAGGTGGTGTCCCCTATCATGTTCCTGGTTCTATTGACCCTTGAGTATTTCTGCGCTTTCTTCTCGCTATCACCCCTTGAATTATTAGTACCTAAGACCTGTCTTCTGGTATGTATTTCCATACGAGGGATACCCCTCTCTTTCGCTTTATGGTCGCTTTACTTGTGAATTATGCCTGGAATTCTTCCCCTTCCTCTACTTTTCTACTTTCCTGCAAAGCTTTGTCAAATCACGGTAATTAAATAACATTATTCGGCCTTGAAATGATTTCCTCGCATCCATGCTATTGTACTAAAATCATTCTTGGTTCTTCCTATAACGACCCTACAGATAGCTAGCTACAGTGGACCAGACTCAAGCCCATATGGTATACCAAGAGGTAACCAGATTGAGGCTAGGCCAGTATACTTAGTATACTACAAGTAGGCATGAGTTGGTACAAGTGTCTACAAAGTGACTTAGTGACATAGGGTAACACAGGGTAACCCAGGTAGGCCAAGGTTACCCAGCTGGGCAGGGTAACCTTCGGAGAACATTTTTGCATAATGTTAAAGACACATTGTAAACGTTGCACAGGTCTTCAGGGCAATATTATATGAGGTCGCGTGGACTCCTGAAGGAAATAAAGGCATGAGGGGGTGAAGTTACCCTACCCTGGAAACATGATTACCCTACCATGGGGACCCAGTTACCCTACTGAGGTGCCCCAGTTACCCTACCTTCACCAACAAAGTCATCTGCGGACTTAGGGGAAAGTTATCCCACTATGGGGGGCTCGGAGATCTTCAGTGGGCAGCTTCGTATCGTACAAAACGGGCAACTGACAGAGCAGGAGTCGTCTGAACCTCCTGTAACATTCTGGGAATATTCCTAACACCCCCCTGCGGCCCCAGCGTTGGTACCGCGCAACAGCACGGTACAGCTGTGTAGTTGGGTGCTTCCTAGTAAAGTGAGATCCCTTGGAACGCTCCCACAACACCGTATGAGTTGTGGCCATCCAACCAACCAGAAGCGGTTAGCAGGATATATAAGGGGTGTGAGGGTGACCACCTCCGAGGGCACCACCTGGATACCGCCTGGGAACCACCTACGGGTATACTTGGACCTCCAGGTAGTAGTATAGTCTACTGTTGAGGGCTTGGGGCTGGCCGGGCAAGCTGCAAGGCTTTCACGACAACCACCCCAACGCCAGTCCCAAGCTACCCCGTGCACTGTAGCATTACCATGGGTTATTAGTAGACTCTAGAGGTGTGAGTCTTGTCACGATTTAAGAGGGTCTCGCATGATTGGCTGTGGGTCGCGCCCAGGCAGTCAAGAAGCTGGAGATTTCTTATCGTGGGAGCATGCAGTCAGGTCTAGAAGCTTAGTATAGCCAAGTAGAGTTGCCGATGGACTGTGTAGCTTGTATAGACAAAACCACCACTGGGCCAGTGAGTCCCAATGGATAGTATCTCTATGGTGGGCATGTCAGTCGGCCACTGACATGCTACCGATAGGAAAGAGCTTTCGCTTATGCAGATGGAGTTTGAGAGACATCACGGGAAGCACTTCCTATTTGTAGAGATAGTTAATATCCCAGCTGTCCGACTGCCTCCAAGTGTTAGCTCACTTTAGGCAGGTGAGTTGGACAGCCCTGAGGTGCTCGGGAAAGGTCAGAATGGTTGATGGGTGTCCTCTGGCTTTACATTGTTCTACTTAACTAAAGCAAGAGATATCCTATTCTGATAAGCAACGATCCTCCAGAGAACCTATTGACTAAAGCTTTCAGGCTTAAGGATATTAGGTTTTACCGCTTCCTTCTATTTTGAATAATCTTAATCGTTATTTTGATCATTACGTCAACTCTGAGTCTTCTGTACAGTCGCAATCTTAGGATTTGTCTTCCTGCAGAGTGCTCCAGTTACACTCTAAATGCAGGTACGCTAGACTGTGACTATATAGGCGAAATCATAGTGGTACTAGCCAACAGGAGCAACCAGGATTATCAGATTCAAAAAGACGATCGAATCATGCAGCTTATCACAAAAAAAACCAGTTCAAAGCAACGGTTACGAAGTGCCTAAGTTTGCAAAACCCAACTGCAGTCAACAAAGATTCAGAAGCACCGGAATCTCCAATAAATTGATCTGTCAGCTAAGCGCCAAAGCCTTCAGAAGGTTTTACCTTAGATCTGACACCAGCAGGGGAATCTGCTAAGACAACAAAAAGGCAGGATGGATAAGCCTGAAATCAGTCATCATCAGTACTGAACTAGCTATCAAACGCAGGAAATTCCACAAAGAAAGAAGGCTAGAGGAAATGGTACGTCAAGAATATTATGGATACCTGGATGTATTTGAAGAAGGAAAAATTTGACTACCACCTCACTGACCTAGAGTAGACCTGGAAATCAGGCTCGAAGTAGGAGAAGGACTTCAGATGAAGAAGATATAGCCTTTATCTCAAGCAGAACTGCAAGAATTATGGATCCACATAAAACAAAACAAAGATAGAGGATGGATCAGAAAACCTAAGTCAAAAGGATAATCTCCCATTATGTTTGTTTAGAAACAGGATGTGAATCTCTGACTATGTATTAACTATTGAGCCTGCAACTACATCACCAAGTAGGACAGATACCCCCTATCACTAATAGGGAAAGCCTTTGACAGGGTATTAACTGCCAAATACTACACCATGCTGGACATCAAAGATGCCTACCACAATGTCAGGATAAAGGAAGGAGACGAATGGAACACAACGTTTACCACCAAATACGGCACTTACCAATACTTGGTCATGCCTTTTGGGCTCACCAATGCGCCAGCTATATTCCAAAGATAAATCAACAGAACCTTGTAGTCATATATCGAGGTATGTTTCATAGTATATGTGGGCGATATCTTTACATAGTCGAAGAGTCGGGAACAACACCAAAAAGATGTGGCTGCTATCATCTGAGCGATCCGGAAACACCGGATAAAATTCAAACCGTCAAAATGCATGTATAATCAACATGAAACAGAATACCTGGAATTTATCATCCACAACGAAGGTGATAAAGTCTACTTCATCAAAAGAGCAGCCATATGGGCATGGAAAACATCTACAAAGAAAAAATGAATTTCAGAATGTATGCGATTCCACAACTTTTACCAACGGTGTATTGAAGGATTCAGCAGAATGGCCAAACCCTTATGCAACCAGACCAAGAAAGATGTCAAGTTTGATTGAGGAGAAAAGGAACAAGCAGCCTTTGAAGAACTGCGATTGAAGCCATGTTCAACTCGGGTGTTGACATACTTTCAACCAGGATGGCCACTCCTGATCGAAACTGATTTACCAAAATACCTCTGCTCTGGAATCTTATCACAACAAGAAGAAAATAGTTAAGGGAAACTAGGCTACTGATCGAAGGTGACGGAACCAGTGGAATGTCACTACGGCCCTCATGACAAAGAAGTATTAGCAATAGTTCAAGTGCTCAATGAATTCAGACGATACTGAAGGGAAGCGGAAAATATTTCAAGGTTCTCACAGACGACCAGAACCAAATAGCCTTTATGATAAGCAAGGAATTAAACGAGCGACAAAGCTGATAGAGCGAAGTCTTCAGTCGCTTTGACCTCAAAATTGTATACCGACCAGGAAAAGAAGAGGCCAAATCAGATGCCCTGACCAGACGAAAGGCAAACAGGCCCTACCAAGGGGACGAACCCCTGAAACAGAAAGCAAGGATTCACCAACTAAAGGAAAAATACCTTGACGCCAGAATCCAGGAAATGGAAACGATGGAGTTAGAGGATAACAATAGCAAGGAGAGCAATAACAAATCTATTAAGGACAAGGAAATCCAGAAGATAAGAGAAGCTGGGGACAAGCAGACAAGGAAATAAAGTGTGTAGCCTTAAGACTTTGCCAATGGAAGGACAGATACCTCAGGCACCAAGGAAAGGTTTCAGTTCCAAACAATGCAGGATTAAAGACCAACCTTATACGACAACAGCACGATATTCGTCAGGCCGGTGATGGAGGAGAGGCTAAAACCATGGTATGCATTCAAAGGAAATACTACTGGCATGATATGTGAGAAGCCACCAAGCAATATGTCAAAAATTGAAATATCAGACACAGGACGAAAGTTGTATAACACGCACACTATCGGCTGATGAAACCAAACAATGTTCCAGATTGACCTTGAAAAAGAATATCGATGGACTTTATGATGGACTTACTGGAATCAGAGAGCTCTGATGCCATTCTTATGATCATTGATAGACATACAAAAATAGCTCATTTCATACCATGAACCAAAATCATAGAGGGGAAGCAATTTCAAGACATCTTCATGAGGGAGATATTCAGATTACACAAATAGCAAGGAACATTATCGCAGATTGGGGCTTGATATGAATATCAGAGCTATGTTAGGAGACCACAATGAAATTAGGAATCGAACAAAGGTGAGGCATGAGATTTCACCCACAGACCAACTGACAAATGGAACAGACAAATTCCACTTGGTAGCAATACCTCTGAGCCTACGTCAATTACCAGAAGGCCTACAATAACGGATACCATGAAAGCACCAAGCATACACCTTTTTTTATGAACTATGGAAGGAACCCTCAACCTTAGGCCATCGGGCACCTAATCCAATGAAGAACCATGTCAAAAGAAGACATGAGTCAATTACATGACACAGTGCAACCAGAGATGATGGAGGCACAATTATAATACAAGGAATACTATAATGCGCAACGAAACCCTAATCACAACCTAGAGCTAGGGGATATGCTCTGGTTACGACTAAGGAATATGAGAAGTACGAGACCATGCAAGAAGCTCAATTAGAAGAAGATTAGACTATTAAAAATCTTGGCCGGGACAGGAACCAGTGCTTATAAGCTGGACCTCTCAACCTTGATGAAAATATACAATACATTTCACATCTCGATTCTCGTACTCTACAACGATGACCAGCTTCCCTCACAACCATTGGAACCTCCTCCTTCCATAATTATAGAAGCAGAACTCAAATATGAACTTGAAGAAATCATTGACTTACGCCTACAGTACAACAAGCTCCAATACAGAGCCAGGTGGACAGGATACACAGCAGAACACGACAAGAGCTGGTACCCGGCCAATGACTTTGAAAATCAAGACTTCGCACAGCGCAAAATCCACTGCCGCTACACAGACAAGCTGCACCTTGATCAAGCTTGCGGAACAGGTCATCCGAGACATACTCGTCTCGGTGCAGCAAGCTCGGAGCAAGCAGGCAGGACTTTATTGGCCAGTGAAGCCACCAACCCCTCAAGAAAATTGCGGAACAATGAGATCTTTGCTGGAAATGACGCGGACAAGCATACCATACCACTTACCCTGCACCGAGGAGGAAGCTGAGCACAAACACAAGAAATACAAGGCACTCCACTGGACGGAGTACTACAATGACAACTGCTGGGTACACAACAGTGACAAGGTAGCATGAGGATGATACCCCAAGCAGTCGAATACTACGCGATCCAGCTGGAAACAGGCCTACGAAACAATTGCACCAGCCCCATAGCAGGCGGACACCACTCGACTTTCAAAAGACCGACAACCAAGAGACAAACATCTCACAACAGACTAGAAAATATGCTGCAACGACAAATGCCCAGCCACGCCCAATACAAGATGGACACAGGGTACTACACTCAGACAGACAGAACAAAAAAGGACATCTTGCAGTGGTATTGATACCACCAAGACCCGAAGTTCTGCATTGGAAGAAAAGCCATTATGGGAACTTGGACAAAACAGTGGAGGGAAGTGAGCGAAAAAACCTTGTAAGACATTGACAGCCTATACAGGCAAATTGGAAAATTCACGCCAGAAAGGGAAGTAAGGAAAGAGGAGATAGGAAACCTTCGGGCACAGCTAATGCTGGATCAAAGAAAACTCTGACCCCGAAAGGGACTTATTGATTCCATTAAAGAGATTGTCAGACAACAGCTACGAACAATCGATTGGGCAGTCTGAACTATGATCAAGGATGCCTCTGAAGCAATGAGGGAGAGGGACACCAGGCTGACGAAAACTGCGGTGCTTGGAAAGGAGGTGAGAAATCCCGGGCCGAGATTGGGTGGCTTGAGCCATTGGCATCGAAGGAACCGATACCAGGTGCAGAGGGGAGCCAATATCACAAATGTGACTAAGCAAGGCAGATCTCATATGACTAATGCTCATTAATCATAAAGTATATTGGTTTCACACTATGATGTCATTTGGTTAATATGTTCTCACATTACTGTGCACTTGTGAGTCATCGTTATATTATGATTGGTTGATTGTTTCATGAATCACGATTGAGACGTCATGTAATGTAATTACTTTTGCATATGATGCACGTTATGCGTCATGTGTTACACTCATGTTACTCATTTAAGCATATGAGTGGTTTTATGAGTTTTGATTGAATAAAAGGATGTTACACAGTTGACTCAGGAGCGTCAGCGGATGGATTTCACACAATGAATCACTATGAGTCATGGGGGTTGCATGACACAAGATGATAAGTTACCATGATTAGGGTTCATCAGCAAAAAAACCTTTTTCTCATGTTGAGAGGTCACTTCCGGATGAATGGAGTCGGCTCTTTCCGTCCCGTCCTCCCGGATCTTCTGTTCCTTCTTTACCTTTAATCTCTTACCTCTAGTGCGCCCCAACGCACCACTTTCTCTTCAGACCATTTGCTGTGCTTGTTGCACCCCCACCCCCTCCCAGCCCTTCCCCCTTCTTCTGCCCACTTATCTTCTCTTCCACTGACCTCCTGCCTCCTCCTAGCAGTTGCATGTATCCGGCAGTCATATCTACTTTCCTCCTCATCCCTGGTGACCTAGATCTGTCAGCTCCGTCCGCATAGATCCTAGGTTACATTAATCATCTGCAGAACTCAGGCCGCTGAGCTGAAGCAGCACACTTTCTATAAGAATCTCTCACTTCAGTTACCAGCTTCGGCTTCGCCACCTATCCCATTCTTCATATTTAAAACATTGCCTTAAACACCCATATATTCTGTTGTACTCTTGCGCTCAAGTGGAATCCAGACACACTATATGAGCACTGCCACCTTAAGTGTACGGCTTCAACTTGGCTGTATATTCATATGGAACAATTCATCCTATTTACAACATTCCCTTAGACGCTGGCGAATCATGTATTACTCACTCAGCGGAGTTGAGGGTGGACCCGCAATATGGCAATTGCGATGTTAAGTGTACAGCCTCAACTTAGCCAGATATTCATTCTCACCAATTTATCTTATTTAAAACATTCCCCTAAATGCCAGCAAATCATGTGGTACTCCTTCCGCCGTGTGGCAGCTGGACGCCCAATATGGGAACTGCCACCTTAAGTGTCCAGCTTCAACCTGACTGCCGATTCATTTGGATCTATTCAACCTATTTAAGCTGTTCCCTTAAATGGGTGCCGATCCTGAAGTACTCCTGTGGCCAAGTTGAAGCCTGACCCTCTATACTTGAACTGCCACTCTAAGTGACCAACTTCAACTCAAGTAAATAAATACTGTACATAATTGGATACAAGACTTTAATTAATATATTTCATTAAATGTTCTCAGATCAATCCTGTAATTAACTATCTATTGCCTCTTCCCGCTAGGAATTACCTACGCTTGTCTAATCACTGCCCCTATACTGACTATTTACATGTCGCAATCATTGATCTGCTTGCCTACATGAATATCTCACCCTACAATATGAAATCTGCCACCATTGATTGGATGGAGTAGGCGAACTAATGTCCAGTGATGGACAGCTGTGGCCTCACTGAGAATATTTCTTATCGTGAAAGGCAATAGTAACACAGCCACTACGAATTCTCGTAAATCTCTATAGTTCGCTTCCACACCTCTCTGGACCCAAAGCTAATCATTTCTAGAGCAACAATTGCGGAATGCCTTTGTCCCAGTGGAGCAGGCGTGGTGGATCTGGATCCTATCACTTTGCTGAAAGTTGGCCACTGGGATCTCAAGCAAAGCAAATCCTTCTACATCAAGTAACCCCAGTTTGGGGAGATCGGCAACCAACCACCAGTCATCAACAGCAGTTGGCCTGATAAAACGCACTATCTCTTCCATCAGGTTGGACAATTGGATCTTGAGGGCAGTGCATAATTCTGTCACCCTGCCGTTTTTCATCATACCGCCCTTATGAAGCCTGTGATGCATACTGCAACTTGAAAAAGTTGGCATTTCTATCCAACTATCTTCTACCATGATCACATCTTCAACTTTCAAAAGTGTTTCTATTATCTACAACATTATGCCTAGAGCGTGCTGGTGGCAATAGTCTGACAAGGTCTTTCGGGCGGCTTCCTTCTTGTTTGACGTGCAGTAGTGTAACGACCCTACGGATAGGTAGCTACAGTGGACTAGACTCAAGCCCGTATGGTATACCAAGTGGTAACCATATTGAGGATAGGCCAGTATACTTAGTATACTACCAGTAGACATGAGTTGGTACAAGTGTCTACAAAGTGACTTGGTGACATAGGGTTAGAGAGGGTAACCTAGGTAGGCGAAAGTTACGCTACTAGGCAGGGTAACCTTCGGAGGGGATGTTCGCATAAAGCAAAGGACCCATAGTAAACGTTGCACGGGTCTCCGGGGCAACATTATATGTGGTCGCGCGGACTCCCGAAGGAAATAAAGGCATGGCAGGGTGAAGTTACCCTACCTTAGAAACATGATTACCCTACCATGGGACCCCAGTTACCCTACTGAGGGACCCAAGTTACCCTACCTTCACCGACAAAGTCATCTGCGGACTTAGGTGAAAGTGATCCCACTATAGTGAGGCTCTTAGATGTTCAAAGGGCCGCTTCGTATGGTACGAAACTGACTACTGACGGAGGAGGAGTGGTCCGAACCTCCTGTAACTTTCAGGGGATATTCCTAACACCCCCCTGCGGCCCCAGCGTTGGTACGGCGCGACAGCACTGTACTGCTGTGTAGTTGTGTGCTTCCTAGTAAAGTGAGATCCATAGGAACGCTGCAACAACATCGTATGAGTTGTGGCCGTCCAACCGACCAGAAGCTGTTCGCAGGATATATAAGGGGTGTGAGGGTGACTGCCTCCTGGGGCGCCACCTGGATAACACCTGGGGACCACCTACAGGCATACTTTGACCTCCGGGTAGTTGTATGGTTAACGGTAGAGGGCCTGGGGCTGATCAGGGAAGCTGCAAGGCTTCCAGGACAACCACCCCAAAGCCAGTCCCAGGCTACCCCGTGAACTGTAGTATTACCATGGGTTATTAGTGGACTCTAGAGGTGTGAGTCTTCTCACGATTTAAGAGGGTCCCGCATGGTTGACTGTGGGTAGCGCCCATGCAGTCAGGCAGCCGGAGATTTCTTATTGTGGGAGCATGCTGTTAGGTTTAGAAGCTTAGTATAGCCAAGTAGATTTGCCGAGGGACTGCGTAGCTTGTATAGACGAAACTACTTCTGGGCCAGTGAGTCCCAATGGATATTATCTCAACTGTGGGCATAGCGGTCGGGCACTGACATGCTACCGATAGGAAAGGGTTTTCGCTCATGCAGATGTAGTTGGAGAGACATCACCAGAAGCACTTGCTATTTGTAGAGATAGTTAATATCCGAGCGGTCCGACTGCCTCCGAGTGTTAGCTCACTTTAGGCCGGTGAGTTAAACAGCCCTGAGCTGAGCAGGGTGCTCACGAAAGGTCAGAATAGTTGACGTGTGTCCTCTTGCTTTACATTATTCTACTTAACTAAAGCGAGAGACACCCTATTCTGATAACCAACGATCCTCCAGAGAACGTATTGAGTGAAGCTTTCAGGCTTAACGATATTAAGTTTTACCACTTGATTCTACTTTCAATTATCTTTATCTTTATTTTCATCCTTATTTCTACTTTGAGTCTTCGGTGCGGTCGCAATCTTACCATCCGTCTTCCTACAGAGTGCCCCCGTTACAAGTAGCTCTGTTTACTCTGATCCGTTTATGCCAGTTCATCCATCTCAGTTGAATACATCATTATGGATCCAAAATGATGTATGTGGGAGGTAAAGTGAGTCAAGTAGTGGATTTTGATGAAGTTGAAGTGGTTCTCACGCTGGATCAAATCCACCTGCTGATCGGACCTTTCAACCCTCTCTTGATCAGCCAGCCAATGGCGATTAGCGACAGTCCTATGGGGGACTTGTTTACCACGCTGATCTGCCATCAGTGCCCTTGGCTACCGATCCTGGCGCCTTGCTTGAGTGCAGGTAGCCTTCGAGGTATAGAACTCAAGAAAAGTCTCCTTTGTCCGGTGGAAGATCTGCAAGTAGATTTATATGTATGAAAGTGTATCAGATATAAGACTGGGATACCGAGCTATGAGAGTGAAGTCCACCAGTGTGCTAACATACTTCAAAGAGTGCTTGAAATCATGATACGGAAACTGTCTGGCTTTCTCAATGCAGATGTCAATATGTCTGAAATACAAAGGCCGAGATTGGACATCTCCTTTCCCTGCCCTTGTGTAATTTCATGATACGCCTTCTTTGGTACGCTAAGACAAGGGTAAGAAGGAATTTCGTTCCCAGTATCGTCGAACGCCTGCTACCGTTTATGCATTTTCAGGAATCCTTCAACCCATTCCAGCATATGTTTGAATAAGCTAAGGTATAGGTTGTAGAAAAGGTGCGGCTTGAGTCGTTCTGCGGGGCTTACTCGGCCAGGTCCAGTGCATAGGTTGTTTCCTATTTTCATATCTTACCCCTGAAAGTATACTGCAATGCCGGCTGCTTCTGCTGACTCATACCTCAATGCTTTCTGTTTATATTGCATTTGTAGTTGTGGGTCTCATAGATCCACTGCAGATCACCACCAAGCTCCTCACACGGAAGCTCACTCTTTGGGCATGACTTACTACATATTCCTTGCTAAGCATCATGCTTAGCATGATCCGTGATCCAGGCCGACATAATGGGAAAACCAAGTAGTGTTTGGCCCTCTGTACGATCCAGTACCGCTCCTTCTTGGCAACCTGTGGTAATGGTGCTAGGAAAAGATCGAAGACGGCCTGCAGGGGATCCATGCTGGTCTGCTACTGTGACGGGGGTTCGTTGGCACCGCTAATTGACCCGTTAACCTTTGCGGCAATAAAAGCAATACCAGAAGTATGATTCGCATCTTGGCAGGGCCTTTTCTTGTCCTTCCAATGATAGGCCCGATCATCATGTATACAGGTCAGGCTTTATTATCTCCGCAGAAATTTGTAAGGTCAGTCTGGTAAGACAATCTGATAAGGGGTGCTACTGTAGACAGGGTGGGCAAAGATTTCTACCAAGGAACAGAATGGGCTGTTAGCACTGGAAACACAGCTCTAAGAACTTATCTGGACATAACTCATACCTATATATCCAATCACCAGCCTGGCATATGCATCTCTGAATATAAGCACTCCCCGCTCGAATTATATTCTCGAATCAGTCCCCAAACCCTATTTGAGCCATGCGCAACCTGACGGATCAGGTAGCGGACACAGTCACTACTATTTTCATAATAGAAGGTTGTTTCATGTCGATGATCATCAATATTGCCTTCTGCCCAAACCAAGTATTCATGCAATAGGTCCAGTATGTCGAGGGGTTGTCATAAGATATAGGTAAACCGGAAGGCTGTTCTATTTGTACCATCTAAACCTTCCGCAGAGTACACATCAATCTGCGACTTGGCTACCTTGCTCAGAACAAACCAGCACGCTAAATTATTCTCACTTCAGATGAGAAAGGGCTCCAATGGTCATCGGTTATGGCCTTGTTGCGCTTTGTTTAGCTAGCAACTTTGGCGTGTCTTCTGCCGGCACCAGGAATTCTTTCTTGACCTCAAGGTCCTACGCAGACCTTGGGGTGGGAAATGTCTTCCATGTGTGAATCTTCCTGCATATCATCTATCGCACCAGTTGGTGTATCGAAATCTGGGATTTCAAGCCTGCCTCAGACTCGTAGTCTGAGTCCGTCAGGTTTGCACGTTTATTGCCAAGAAAAGTAGCTTGTGGTATTGAAGCGGCGTCGCCAATAGTACAGAGGGATAGCACGATATCAATATAGATTGTCTAAATGTGTTTTCGTATATAGCGGCTTGTTGATAACGTCGCCTGCAATAGGAATACTGTGTTCTCTGTGAGGTTATTGTGTGTGGTATTTCTCTTTCAAGTAGTCTGGAGGATACGTGAGCTGATGGGCAGAGCAGCTGAAGTGGACTCAGGCTTTCAGCGTGAAAAGTAGGTTCCTTTCAAGTGGAATTTCGTGCAAGGTTCAAGTTTGTTTAGTCAGATGATGAACAGGTCCGGACATTCAAGCTACGAACTGTTATTCTCGGTTTAACTTGTGCACTCTGTTCTGTATTTAGAGTATGGGATGTTGGATGGGTGAACGTGATGGATGTGAGAGAACTTGTTCTATTCACAGATGCGCACAACTGCTAACCAAATAGGACTAACAAACATCTGTGTGCAACTAGTGGTTTACCCTCAACGCGGCCCTATCTTCTCCACGACACTACTAGGGTGGATGCCCGTACCCTACTACACTCAAAATTGCCCATACGGGTGCCACCCATATACATGCCCATATAATACTCTCCCATACTGCATCGTTGGGTATTACCCTTATATGAGCTATCTAAAAAAACATTCAAAGCAAGCGGTAAGGCTTGATTATTGTTATATAGAGTCCTGACAGGTAACTCGGATCTAATGATCTCTTTATCAAGTTTTGAATCCAAATGAGGTGTTGAATTGATGATGTGCCCCGGATAAACTCCAGATTTGCTGTGCTTGTTGCTGTGAGAGCTTGACATTTCGAATCCCAGTGAACCACTCTCATTCCCAGAAGAAAGATATATCCAGAAGGTGATTTCAGCGTTCCTTTATCGCTGGTGAAGTCTTAATCCACAAATCCCGCAAAATGTACGCCTGGTCGCATTTCTCCCCTGAGACTGAGCTGGAACTTCTTCGTGCCAGCAAGATATCTGAGGACCCGTTTCACACAAAGCCAGTGAGGGCCATTAGGGTCTGCATTGAACCTTCCAAGGCAAGAAACCATAAAAGCAATATCAGGAGGTGTACCCATCGCAATCCAACTAAGACTCCCAATGAGCTGGCGATAGAGAGTGTGATTGCACCGTTTGTCTTCCCCTTCTTTCATGCCTAGCTTTTCCTTTTCCATTGGTATTCCTAGGGGTTTGCTACTCGCCATGCCAAACCTCTTCAACACCTGGTCAATATACCATTCCTGTGTCAAGGAAATCGTATGACCACTCGTATCCATTGACCCAACCATACCAAGAAAATGGCTTACAGTTCCAAGATCAACCATCTTAAACTTGCTTTGTAACTTATCACATACAAGCTTCAATTCTCTCAACGCTCCTGCAATGAGCATATCATCAACGTAGAGTGCCCGTATCATTCCCTTGTCATGGGTATAAACGGACCAATCACACCTGGCTGAGTGAAACCCCATTTTTGTGATTAGAAGGTTGTCGATCATCGTGAACCAGCATCGTGTTGACTGTTTTAACCGGTAGAGATAGCTATTGAGACATGCCAGCCTCCCACCTCAAAACACCCCAACCGGTAGTAACTCATACACCTCCTCATGCAACTTCCTGCCTAGCAATGCTGTAACCACCTCTATTTCACGTACTGCAAAACCCTTTGCTGCTGCAATAAACAACACAACACGAACACTCAACAGACTCGCTACAGGCGCAATACTATCTTTACGATCCCAGCCTTCCACCTGGCGAAAGCCCTGAGCCACCAAGTATGCCTTATACCTCAGTATTTGCCCAACTAGATTGAGCTTGCGCTGTAAAACGAGTTTTCTAGGGATTGCTTTCTTCGTTTCTGGTATCTTATAACTGAACGTCAACACCTTATTCTTCTCCCAAGATGCATACTAAGAGTGGATAGCCTCCTGCCATTCGCGCCTTCATCTGACTTCCTAGCTGACTTATACGTAATCGGACCTGCTTCTACAATGTACACGGCCGACACTATCGCTTCACTAGTACCTGTGTTTGATCTTCCTGAACCACTCCTCTTGGAATATGTAGTTCTGATTCTCTTCAGAGTAGGGAGTTTTCCTCTCTGGGATTCCCAGTAGGAGCTATTCGTCTCTGCTCTCAGCCCCCTGAGCATTGCTGAAGTGTCTGATATCCTCCTCTTCTTTCTCGATGTAACAAACGGCATTTCTTCCCTGTCCACACTATTATCATTATCACCATCACTATTACCATTGGAGAATTGCCCTCCGGAGGATGACTCGACCTGTGGTTCGTATAGGTGAAAGGGTGCCAGTACCTCTTCAGCGTCTGCCCATTCAAATACTTCTTGCTGCTCCTCTTCCCTCACAATCCTCTCAGATGCCTTCTCCACAGGCGCCTCCTTCTCGTCAAACTCGTCTCCCCAAGCCAGCTGCTCCTCCCATGGCTGAATCTCTGGCACATAGTAGAGCCTTGATTCTTGACCCACCGTATTGCTGGTATTATAGTATGAAGTAGACTCTTCAAAGATAACATCATGGGAAATCACAAAGCGTTTTCCCATTAGATCATAGAGGTGATCTGGCATAGTAGTATCTGAGTACTCAATGAGAATGCATTTCCCTACCGCTTGGTCTATCTTCTTTCTAGTCTCTTTCCGAACCTGCCCATAGGCTACACAACCTCATACCAGAAGATGCTTGTAGATGGGTTTCCTTTCATGCCAAGGCTCCTACAGTGTAACACCTGTCTGAACCGCGCGTGTAGGAAGCCCACTGTGGACATATATTGCTATGATCGCCCCCTCAGCCCAGAATTGCTTAGAGGCACTGACTGCATGTAAAAGTGCATGCGTAGTTCCAATGATGGTACAGTTCGCTGTTTCACTCACTCCATTGGATAGAGGCATATATGGTCTTGTTCTTGGGATCTGTATTTGTTCCTGTTGTAAGAGATGACAAATTCATTTGACGTATCTTCTCCTCCCCCATGCGTGCAGAGTTTCTGAATAACCTTGCCTTGCTCTTTCTCTACCAAGGCTCTATATTCCTTAAAGCAAGCAAATGCCACCGATTTGTGCTTTACTAGATAACCCACCTTGTACCTGATGAAGTCATCAATAAACTGGACTAGATAGAGTGCTCCCACAAGTGATTTCGGATCGATCTGTCCAGCTATATCTCTGTGAACAATCTCCTGAGGTTGCGTCACTTTTGATGATGGTAAAACTGACAGGAACGGCTTCCTTGCCATTTTTGCATACACACAACCCATGCAAACCCAAACTGGTACCTTCCGTATAGTGGGAATATTGTGATCCTCCTGCTACAGCCTACCCACAGCTTCTGCTCCTAAGTGCACTAGCCTTCAATGCCACGGCGCGGCCTCCTTGGCTGCTCCTTCCCCAGTGTCCAGAGCAAGCACTTTATGAACTCCAAGGTGTCCCAACACTTGACCACTCATAGGTCTCAGTATATAGAACCCGTTCGTTTCTGCTATTCCAGTCAAAGCGTACTCCCCCAATCGCTCCATTTTCTCCTCTCCCGGGTTCTAGACGTAGTTCTTGCGTCTCTCGCAGATAGCGTAAGATTCTCTTAACTACTACCCAGTGCGCTGTAGATAGGTCTCCAGAGAATCGCCCCACCAATGCACTCGCATAGGCGATATCGGGTCTTGTTGTAATAGCTGCGTAGGTAAGACAGCTGACAGCCTCCTGGTATTGATGTTTTTCTGTCACTTCCTCCTCTGCTAGTCTATTCCGTAGCTTGCTTTTGAGATCCATGGGCGTCGGACACCCCTTACTGTCCTCTATCTTAAACCTAGTGAGAACGTTCTTGATGTATGCCCCCTGGCTGAGATAGATCCTCCTCTTGTGCCGATCGCGCTCGACTAGCATACCCAAGAAAAACTTCACATTTCCGAGGTCTTTGATCTTACATCCCTTGCTTATTGCTGACTTCATCCATGTGACTTCCGCTTTACTCCCAATAAGTAGCATGTTGTCCACCCAAACGATGATAGTCGCGCCAGATCCCGTCGTTTAAATTCCAGCTTCGTACTTGGAACTTTCCATTCCCAGTTCCTTCTTCAGAGGTGACTCGAGTGTGTTGTACCAGTTACAACCCGCTTGCCGTAGACCGTAAAGACCTTTCTTCACTGAACCACGACATTGGTTGTTCGTGTTCCACTCTTGGCACCATTATATCCATCGTGAAGTACTATCTTTCCTCCGGATGATACACCAAACTCTTTTGGTAACTGCAGGTATATCTCCTCCTGTATTTTGCTTTCGAGAAAAGCGGTAACGATGTCCAACTCGACGATTTCTTTGTCCTCTGCGGCAGCCTTCGATAGAACCATCTGAATCGCAGGGAGTGAGATCCCCGGACAGTAGGTTTCGATGAAGTCAACACGAGAACGTTGCCCAAAACCGTGCGCAACCAAACGTGCTTTGAATCGTGCAACCCGTCCTTCTTCCCCCAACTTCTCTTGCAAAACCATGCGTGATGAAATCGTGCGTAGATCTCTCGTCTCATCCGTTGCTGGTACCACAGTCCACGTATCATGTGTTTCGTGTGAATCCGGCTCTGAATTGATAGCCTTAATCCACTCCTCTCTATATGCACCACGCGAGGCTGTATTGATTGATTCCGGTCCATTAGTGACCATGAAAGTGTAGTCGATTCCGGCATTCACAGCATCTTCTTCTGGATCGTTGCCATCTCGTCTGCTGCCTCTGCTACTCCTTCTACTTCTACTCCTACTACCTCCCACACTTGAAGATTCAGCTGCCTCACCTCGGATTTGTCTGTCATCTTCCTCCACAGTATCCGAGAAAGGACCGCGATTAGTCACACGCCCTGTGTATATCCGTCTCTTCCTCACAGGACCACTCGCTTCATCCTTTTTATCACTTTCCTCTCTTGCGTTCATCCGTGCTTTCCGCTCCGCGGATTCTGGTGTGCTGGACAACTTTGGCCATGGAAGTGGTGGTAGTGGTGGTAGTGGTATTCTCCTCAGGCCCCTCCTGATGGTACTGACGGGAGCTTCGTCTCGTGAAGGTGGAGGTAAATCCGGTTCATTCGCAAACGGTAGGAATATCTTCTGATGTGTCGTACCGAAATACAATGTGTCCTCATGAAAGACTAGGTCTCGCGAGATCACTATACGTCTCGCTGCAGGGTTGTAGAGCCGGTATTGTTTCGTAGTCTGCGTGTAACCTACAAAAACCATCTTCTCCGCTCTAGGACCCCATTTTTTATCTCGACGTTTTGCTGGATAAATAAAGAGTATGCTGTACATCCCCACACCCTCAGGTGCTTGATATCAGGCTTCCATTCAAACCATAACTGATGCGGTGTAGCGTCGATTCCGTGTGTCCTCTTGGTCAAAGACACAGTCTTTAAGTAGACCGTCGCCTGTAGCTCTTCTGCCAAATAACTCTTAGGTGCTCCTGCGTGCGGGATCAATGCGTTGGCTCTCTCCACTAGAACTCTGTTGCTGTTCTCTGAGAGTCCATTCTCCTGAGGAGAATAAGGCACGGTAACTTGCCACTCGATGCCGGACCGCTTTATCTCCCTCAGGAACTCACCACTAGAGTATTCACCTCCGCCATCGGTCCGAATCGCCTTTATCTTGAAACCCTTCTCCTTGTCACTGAAAAACTTCTCCACAGCCGCTTTGTAATTCCGGAAGTAGCTGTGTGCCACGTTCTTTGACTTGAGAAAGTATATCGAGGTATATTTGGTAAAATCGTCGATGAACAGTATAAAGTATCGACATCCTCCAAGGGGCTGAGTCTGCATCGGTCCACAAAGATCTGAATAGATTAACTCTAAGGGCGCTTTGGTTCTGTGGGTTGACGCTCGGAACGGTATACGCGTCATTTTTCCCGTAAGGCACGCCGTACAGCGATTCTCTGCATTATTTGCTTGCAAACAAGGCATACCACTCGCCACCTCTGTATTACTAATCTTTAGTACAGCTGGTAGGTGTAGATGTCCAAGCCTATGATGGCAGAGCGCTGTCTGCGTATCGTCCTTCTTAGAAAGAAGCAAACCGAAATCCAGGTACTTCCCACTCTGTATTAGCTTGTAGAGCTTGTTCCATTTCTCAGCAATAGCGATTAGAATCCCATCCTGATAGAACTCCGCCGCGTCACCCGTAAATGCGATCTTGATTCCCGTCTTGGTTAGCTGGCTGACCGATATCAATCCAGCCTCTGTCGCTCCTGGTACATGAAGTACTTCGGTCAGAAACAACCGCTGACGACCTCCTCCTGGCGTCCATGTATAAGTTTGAACTGTGCCAATACCGGCTGCAGAAACAAGCTCTCCCGTCGCTTTCTTCATTTGGTGTCGGTTTGCCGATAGAGAAACGTAGGTCTCTTTATCAAAAGGGTTGCGGTTTCCAGTCATGTGCTTCGTGCACCCAGAATCAACCACCCATTCAATTTCGTTCGTCACGCCTACTGCTCCCAGCACGCATTCAACAGTATATCCACAGTCCACCTCTTCTCCAGAATAGGGCTCCCTCCCTCTCTCTCTCAAAGTGTCCGCTTTGCGTTCAGTAGCCATTGCCGTCTGCTCATCGCTCAGTAAAATGCCATCATTGTTGGCTCCGAAATCCAGTCCCCTATAGGATAACGATTGTCTCATTTTTCCTTCCTTCCTTCCTCCCCCACCGGGTGCGGTGATGTTGCGCTCTTGCCAGCAATCAGCTTTCTTATGCCCTTTCTTGGCGCAGCCGTGACATGTACCACTGAAGGAATTAGCCCTCTGACTTTTTCCTCTCACTCTCGATACTGAATGAGTAGCCGGACCTGTGCTTTCTTGACGTCTTTGGTTTCCTCTTCTACTCTTCGTATATAACGCTTGGTCAGGAAGTAGGGACTTCCCTCTACAAAGCTCAGCCTCATAGGCTAGCAGTAGTTCTTTTAACTTCTTGAATCCAGTGAGAGAATTCTGGTCCGGAAGTGCCGCTTTGGTTACCATAACCCATGTTGTCCACTCTGGCGTCTCAGGTAGACCCTCCAAGATGTGAAAAATTAAATGCGCATATGACGGGGTTGCCCGCACATCACGCGCTTGTCTCTGAGTTCCTGAATATGGTTGATGTACTCAAGTACAGTACCCGATTCCTCAAGCGTGGATACGTATAGCTCTCGTTGCAAATGGTTCGAGTGGTAGCTAGTAGCCGTTTGATAATTGGCGTACGCGTCAAGCCAGATACTTGAAGCTGTAGTCCACTCCATTTCGTTGTAGTAGCGAATCGCGATAGCGTCTGTCATTGCCCTTCCGAAGCGTACCGCTTGCCTTTTGCATCCGAAGGTCTTGCTTTTCGTACTTCTCCATATTTTTCTCATACTCCTTGACGAGCTTGTCCTTGTCAGACTCCTCTTTCTCTGGCTTCTCCAGCCGCTCCTCGCGCCTATTGACTACTAGGTTCCATAAGCCTTCTCACCGGAGATAGTCTGTCATCCTTATCGCCCACAACCGATAATTTGTCCCATCCAGCTTCGCAAAGCTCATGCCGACCAACGATGATGAACCATCTTGTCCGTTCATCTTTGCTCCTACTACCGACGGCGCTGCTACTCTGAGCTAGACACGGAAGCGTACGTAGGACAACGTAGTGTGGTGATAGGTGATACCGAAAAGATATTCACTGCGAAAAGATCACTGGTGAAAAACGTTTTCTTTTGCTTGCGTGGGTATAAAAACCTTTTCCTAATAACGGCCAACAATCCCGAGGATTTGGCCGGGCTCATAACCTGATGGAGGTCTGGTTTCCGCGCAGGGAATATGCCGTCGGACAGGGACCGCAAGGACACAGCTATGATCGGATCTGTCGTCACGAGAACGATCCGGGTCAGTCGCTGATAGGAAAACTGAGATGTGTTCGATATCCGATATATATAACAAGTGTGTTGCAAAGGAGTGTGATGACCATGAGTTGTGTTCGTACGGAGAAAGGAACGCAGCTCAGACTAGATACAGTTTGTGGTGGCCCGCACAGTGGGCTCCTACCACACAACACCAGTTACCGCTGCGCGGTCTGGTCAATAGCCCTGCTCACACCTTCATGTGTGCCCTAACCTAACATACCACGATGGGGTTACTCCATCATGTAGAAGGTATCATATTACTGATGCCTCTGAGGATCTCTCTTAACCTGTATATAAATGTATTTAAATTCTATCATCTTGTATCTCTCACCATTTATTAACATATTAAATAATATACTGTTTTAACTCTAAACTTAAACCCTTGATCTGTTTTTATTATTATTATTGGATGGTCTTGGCACAGAATTTCACTCAGCCACGTAACACTTGCTTTTCAGCCTTGTGCATGTTTTGAACTGCACAAACCATAGTCGATGTGAGAGAACTTGTTCTATTCTCAGATTGGTGCCGCTGCTAACTAAATAGGAGTAACAAACATGTGTGGACAACTAGTGGTTTACCCTCAACACCATCCTATCTTCTCCACAACCGTACTAGGGTGGTTGCCTGTACCCGACTACTCTCAAAATCGGAATGTTATTTATTTGCTGACTGACGAGCTTTGGGACGGCCTTGGCTCATAGGTCGCAGCTCCCATGCCACTCCATAGCAGCTTAAAACTTTATACGAAACCGATTGTCAATGTGGTTCAGTCAGCAGACTTTTCAATATATTCAAGTTTGTACAAGGTCCAATCCTGCGAACCCCACTAAAGCTGTCCTTGTGTAGCCTGTATAACCTCTCTCTTCCCCCCCTTCCATCTTCTCTCCATAATTCTTACCCCAATTACAATTATATCATTGATCTGCCTGCCTACCCTAACAGGACCCACAAAGCTCAGCACAACCTCTCACCTTCCTGCAATATCACCTGTGTATCCTCAGCTCATTGCAGATTACCTGTCTGCGTTTCCCTAGCTAATAACCTTCTCACAGCCATTACCATCCGCAGAACACCCTTTACCTTCCAGCAGGCCCGCTCTATTATTTGCATTTTTGGATCTTCCATGATCCTTCCTCCTCAAAAGTACCAGCATCTACTAGCAGCTATCCTCCATCCGCTGAGCCACTATCTAAAAAAGCAAAAAGAACAGCCTCTTTCTGATGCATTTACCATACCCCCCGATCAGTATTACAATCGCAACCTGAAAGGATGGATGGTCTCCCTTTCCATGATTATGTGTCATATTAACCGGCTGCCGATATTGCTGGGTGTAAGCATGTTTGCGGGTTCCCCAATTCACGAACCAATAGTCTGGAGTATACAGCCAGCTGAAATTGTATGAAACCAAAGATGGAGCAAGACAGGATCCCAGGATGGTACGAGAGTACTGCCGCATAATGGACAGCCATAGATGTATATACTCTTCCCCTTCAGCCTGTTAGCCCAAGGTCGAGACCATAGCAGGCTAATAACCTTTGTGGTGAATGTTATTCTGAATGCCTCTACCGTTTCCTAAAGGACATAGCAATAAGACATCAGCATATTATAAGAGACATGTTCAGAGCACCAGTTGCCACTGTTGCGGGTGCCGACCCCACACTCACCAGAAATGATGTTACGTTGCCCTCAAGCGTCCACATTAAAGATGTAACATATATACAAATACAGCACCTGGAAGTCTAGCCGGTCAGCGGTCTGTCTGTCTCTGGATAGATGAGTCATTAGTTGTGTCTGGGTGTATTCCTTGATTATCTGACACCATCCCTGACCACTGTGTCTGGGGAGTGAATCCGTAATTAATTTCAAAAGGACTAGCCTTAGCGGATTCTGATAGCGAAATGTTATAGGCGTGCTCCGCAAAAGGGAGTAGCGACACCCAATCATCCTGCTGATACGAACAGTAACTCCGTAAGTACTGTTCCAATGTCTGGTTCACCCGTTCAGTTTGCCCAACGGTTTCAGGATGCAACGCGGTGGAAACATTTAACTTGACTTGCAATAGTTGCATTAGACTCATCCGGAACTTGGATGTAAACCGGGTATCTCGGTCAGAGATTATTGTTTCTGGGAGCCCATGAAGGTGCCAGATTTCCTTCAGAAAGATTAGAGCCCGTTCCTTGATGTGTTCTTCTGTTTTGAGGGGGATAAAATGTGCCATCTTTGAGAACCTGTCCACAATGACCCATATTTTCGTATACCCTTCTGATTTGGGTACCCCCACAATGAAGTCCATGGATATGGAGGTCCACGGCCTCATAGGAACATCGATAGGCTCCAACAGCCCATACTTCTTGTGCCGGATGACCTTGTTATGTGGACATATGTCGCATGAGCGAACATATTCCGTGATCTGTTCATCCATCTTTGGACAGTAGAAGTTTGCCCTAACACTACCAATTGTCTTGTAGGTTCCGAAGTGTCCAGCCATGCGTGAATCATGTTCAGCCTCCATGATCATTCGTTTCAAGGGCTCGTCCTTGGGGATGTACCACCTGTTTTTATAACAGAGTAAATCCTTTATGATACTTAGACTTGTATCAACATTCTTCCCTCCCTTGAGTACTGACTTGAACGTATCCAAGTAGCTTTGGTCTTGGTCGGCTGCTTTGAGTAGAGCTGTCCTAAATGCGGACTGCAGCCGAAACCCTTGGCAGGACTGCAACACCTGTGGTCGCAACATGTCCCGCTCCTGACCAACATACTGATGCGGACGGAAAAAAGTGTAAGGATCAGAATTACTCCCCCCTTCAGGGCTGTAGTCCCTACGCCTACACAATGCATCGGCCTTTTCATTTAGCCTTCCCTCGCGGTAAACAACCTTAAAATTGAACGATTGTAGGAATTCAGCCCAGCGGTGCTGTCTTCTGTTGAGAATCTTGGTAGTATTGAAGTACTCCAAGTTCTTATGATCAGTATAAACAGTTATCTGTTCTTCAACGGATCTCAACATATATTCCCATTCGCGAAATGCAGCAACTATAGCTGTCATTTCCTTATCGTGAACATCATAGTTTACTTCAGCGGGGGCGAATTTGCGGCTATGAAAGGCCACTGGGTGCCATCCCTCATCTTCGCATAGCTGCAATAGAACCGCTCCCAGGGCAAAGTCACTACCATCGGTTTCCAACTTCGTTGGACGAGTTTCATCAAAGTGCGTCAATATTGGACCTGTTGTGAAAGCTCTCTTGAGCTCATCAAAGGCCACTTGGCAAGAATTGGTCCAATTCCACTTGATGCCCTTCTTTGTTAGGTCGGTCAAAGGTTTTGCTATCTTACTAAACCCCTTAATGAACCGACGGTAAAAATTGGCAAAGCCCATAAAGCTTTGCACATCAACGACCTTTTGTGGCGGTAACCACGCCGTAATCTCCTCAACCTTCTTG
>Ga0307513_10000479_pt1 | contig 57517 bp, 40 predicted proteins | sample 15_EM_MG_FD_202174 | JGI IMG/M metagenome (GOLD analysis project Ga0307513, IMG submission 202174) | Populus trichocarpa ectomycorrhiza microbial communities from riparian zone in the Pacific Northwest, United States - 15_EM | ecosystem: Host-associated > Plants > Roots > Unclassified | place...
TTAATGAAATATATAAAATTATATACAGGCTATGCTAGAAATCGAGAGGGTGAAAGCGGACGAAGGTAGGCGTCTGCGTAGTGGGACCGGCAGGGTGCGGACGATGGTAAGAGTCCGCGAAGGGCGCAGGCAGGGTGCGGACGAGGGTAAGAGTCCGCGAAGGGCGCCGGCAGGGTGCGGACGAGGGTAAGAGTCCGCGAAGGGCGCCGGCAGGGTGCGGACGAGGGTAAGAGTCCGCGAAGGGCGCCGGCAGGGTGCGGACGAGGGGAGGAGTCCGCGTAGAGTGTCGGTAGGGTGTTGCAAGCATTATGGGGCGTCCCCGGACGAATCTAGGCCGTCGGGCTCCCAGAATCTGGCAGGTCTACTCGAGAGACCCCCGGGCGAGAAGAGACTGAAGGTGGGTGTTCGGACAGAATCAGGCCGTGACAAGTGCGCCGGGTGGTGAGGACGGGAACAAGGGTGTTGGGAGGCACCAGGCGCAGGAGGTGCAATCCTAGGACGCCCGGACGTTCAGGACGTTCAGGACGCACAGGACGCAAAGGCGGACGTTTAGGACGTACGGAACGAATGGGGCGGACGCACGCCGTCCGGACGCGGGCCCTATCCGCCTGGAGTAAAGGTTTTTTTTTTTTCCTTTTTTTTCTTTTTTTTTTGCTGATGCATTTGACAGGCCTCAGAGGTATACAAAACTCCACCCTTTTGCAGCTGCCTTCTGTTTTGTACTCCGCGTCTTGCATTCCTTACCTCCTCAGCAGCTCGTGTATGTTCCATATGGTCCATAGCCAATGCACCTGACTGGGCCAATGTCAAACCACCTTGGAGTACAAGCTTTAGCTTATGTTGAAAGCTAGGTGATGGCTCTTTGGCCTCATGCTGTAATTCCTCACCCATGGCTTTTGCAGTAGGAATTGTAAGAGGAATGCGGGAGGAAGATTCAGAGAAGCCTGAGGTTAGCACTGCCTGGCTTGGTGGTAGGGTAGCCTCTCTGAGTTTAGAAATAACAATTTCAGGGTAATAAGGAATCAGTCCTGTAGCACAGAATCCAGATCTGACAGTTGAAGGTTTGAAAGTTTGCTGACAGATGGTATCTTATAACAGGGGTACTCTGTAGGAAGACGGATCCTAAGATTGTGACCGCACTAAAGACTCAATGTAGAAGTAAGGATCAAAATAAGGATAAAGATAATTCAAAGTAGAATCAAGCGGTAAAACTTAATATCGTTAAGCCTGAAATCTTTACTCAATAAGTTCTCTCGAGGATCGTTGGTTATCAAAATATGGTGTATCTCGCGTTAGTTAAGTAGAATAATGTAAAGCCAGAGGACAACAGTCAACCATTCTGACCTTTTGTGAGCACCCTGCTCAGCTCAGGGCTGTCCAACTCACCTGCCTAAAGGGAACGAACACTCGGAGGAAGTCGGATCGCTCCGATATTAACTATCTCCACCAATAGGAAGTGCTTCCGGTGATGTCTCTCCTACTACATCTGCATGAGCGAAAGCTCTTTCCTATCGGTAGCCTGTCAGTGGCCGACCGACATGCCCACCATAGAGATAATATCCATTGAGACTCACTGGCCCAGCGGTGGTTTTGTCTATACAAGCTAGGCGGTCCATCGGCAAATCTACTTGCCTATACTAAGCGTCTAAACCTGACTGCATGCTCCCACGATAACAAATCTCCTGCTGCTTGACTGCATGGGCGCTACCCACAGCCAACCATGCGGGACCCTCTTAAATCGTAACAAGACTCACACCTCTAGAGTCCACTAATAACCCATGGTAATGCTACAGTTCACGAGGTAGCCTGGGACTGGCATTGGGGTGGTTGTCCTGGAAGCCCTACAGCTTCCCCGGTCTGCCCCAAGCCCTCTACTGTTAACCATACTACTACCCAGAGGTCAAAGTATGCCCGCAGGTGGTTCCCAGGTGTTATCCAGGTGGCGCCCCAGGAGGCGGTCATCCTCACACCCCTTATAGATCCTGCGAACAGCTTCTGGTCGGTTGGACGGCCACAACTCATACGGTGTTGTAGTAGCATTCCAATGGATCTCACTTTAGTAGGAAGCACACAACTACACAGCCGTACAGTGCGGTCGCGCCATACCAACGCTGGGGCCGCAGGGTGGTGTTAGGAATATTCTCTGAATGGTTACAGGAGGTTAGGACCACTCCTGCTCTCTCGGTAGCCCAGTTCGTGCCATACGAAGGGGCCCTATGAACATCTAAGAGCCCCACTATAGTGGGATAACTATCCCCTAAGTCTGCAGACAACTTTGTCAGTGAAGGTAGGGTAACTGGGGTACCTCAGTAGGGTAACTGGGTCCCCAAGGTAGGGTAATCATATTTCTAAGGTAGTGTAACTTTACCCTTTCATGCCTTTATTTCCTTCGCGGGTCCATCTAACTACATATAATCTTGCCCCAAAGACCTGTGCAACCTTTACCATGTGCCCTTGACTTTACGAGAACCTACTCTCCAAAGGTTACCCTGTCTAACCCTATGTCACCAAGTCACTTTGTAGACATTTGTACCAACTCATGCCTACCGGTAGGTTACTAAGTATACAGGTCGAGCCTCAATCTGGTTACCTCTTGGTATACCAGATGGGCTTGAGTCTAGTCCACTGTAGCTACCTATCTGTAGGGTCGTTTCATATCGATAGTATCCAGGAATTCTGATTTATTGAAGTCTCCACAGCCAGTTCGTGTAGCTTTTTCAACAGCCTCAGCATGGTAGTGCTTATATGGCTGAAATATAACTACGTCCAGTGGTTGAAGAAGATGGCTTGAATCCGGAGAGAGGCAAAACACAATAATCTTGTGTTGATCACAGTAGTCAAGGAATTCCTTAGTGCAATGCGAGCCAAAACCATCCAAAAGTAATAGTCGATATACCCCTTCTTGTCGCTTTGCAGAGAATCGATGAAAGTGGGCAAGCCACTTTACCGTCAGGCCATCATTGTTGTAGCCGGTTTCCCAAGTAGACATAAGATAGACGCCCGGGATTTTGGTTGTCGTATACCAGGACTCTTGGTGGATAACTCCAGGGACAATAATCATGAGTGGTAATACCACTCCATCACCACTAATAGTCTCACAGAGACAACAAGTTCACGATTTGTAGAACTTCTAAGATAAGCCTGTTGGGTAGGATCATGAGTAATAATCTACTGATCTCTGCCAATGCCAATACGAAACCCAGTTTCGTCAAAATTGTACTGGTCGCAGGGCTCAATATTGTAATCCTCTCAAATATGATAATATTTCTCAAACCAAGCATGAATGCTTTCTGAATCATGTGCGTTCTTTCAGTTGATATCAATTGAAAGTTGTTTGCGAATATGATACTCTGGGTGGCGGGCAAGAAACCGAGAGGCTCAGTGAGTGCCAACAAGAGGAGCTGCTCCTTCACCAATATGGCCATATTGCATGATTGCATTTGCACAGCCTCCTACCATCTGCTGTCGAGCACCAGTTCCAATTGAGACGGTCTAGATACTAGCACACAGCGAATTCTTGGTCTTCGGTGTGTTTCGGGTTGGCTCCAGGCTGCTCGTGATGGGATTGGCATCCTTGTAGGCATCCCCAAGTCTGGAGACTGAGATTTCATATGTCCGGGTGATTGCTGTAAGATTTTAATAATTATCAGAGGACGACTGAATAAAAGTAATGACCGGTTCAATCCGTACTTCGATGTCATTGTATGGCTCAATGCGTTGGGTGGGAAGGGTGAAAGATTTTGCAGATGGTATAATTTGCAATCAAGGTGATTTGAGATGGTAATCGGTTGATAACTGAAGTCTCTGTTTTTCTATCTTTTATCAACTATAAATTTGTCATTGTCCACCAAGACATTGTTACTAATAATTCATATATAGAAAACTAGCCACAAAGTGATGTTGAGCCACCAAGTGATGTTGAGCCGCAATGTTGCGTTGAGCCGCAATCTTACGTTGAGCCGCAATCTTACATTAAGCCGCAATCTTACGTTAAGCCACAATCTGACGTTGAGCTGGCAGGCACTCTGTAGGAGTGCCCCAGGATGTGAGCCAGCGAACATGCGGGGGTTCAGGCCGCATGCCGCAACCTTGGCATGATTAGTCAACTTTTTCTATAATTATCCTACATTAAATCTTTTTGTATTACTAGCTTAGACTTTTGGGTATGGTAGAACCCAACTAGTTTTGCCTGTCAACATCTATGTGTATTCTATCTACTAGTGTATTTCTCTTTACACAGCTGTAGGCTGCTTTGTGGACCGTATTGCCAATTCTTGTATCCACCGCCTTGTTCACCCCTAATGATACTGTTGCGGATAAATTTTGTCTTTGCTTAGTTAGAATATTTTTGGCTAAGACGTAATCATTTGCCAGAGTATGATTGATAGTCGATTGTTGCTCTTTGGTTGGGAGGAAAAATAGGCAGTGCGTGTCCTTAGTCAGAATGAAATACAGTGAAACCTTTTATATTTCCCACCTCCCAGAATTCCAACCCTCTAGTAATTCTAGTATTTGTAAAGTTACAACACTTTACATATGGGAAATCTCTCAGAAAGTTTTATACCTCTTATAGTCTCCAATTCCAGCACATTCTATGGATCACAATTTCAACAAAAGCAGTCTTTTACCATACTTCACATTGGAAAATAGTCTTTAGTTATGTCTGCCTTGGCCGCACTCTCTTATTTGAATTCATACCCTCACTTAGTTCTTTGTGCATCATATTATCCAAGTTCTACGCAAATTTTCCCTTTTTCTCTTTGCAATCATTAAATATCACTCGATTGAAAAGGTTATATGTAGCTGCCCTCCTGTTCCAAGACCACTCTCCTCTTTCCATCTCCCTTTTTTCCAGCCTCGTGCTAACTTACTCCCTGCCTGCTGGAATTATCGGAGGTTTCACTGTACTTTCATTCGGACTAAATACAGGAGCTACCACCTAATCCAAGGCAGACGAGCAACCTTAAGTTGGGTGTGACTATGCTTACCCAAGCCAAGAAAGCATGAGGGATCCCTCTTATGTAGAAATTCTGCGCGCCAAGCCATCTACTAGTGTGCGATTTTTTCAGTCGGTCAAAACACCGTGAGATTGCTAACTGCCCTACCGTAAAAACCGAAATATCGTAATTGAGAATCTCGCTAGGACGTTGGAGTTTCCTCTCCTAGTAAGGTCTGTGTCTCAAGTGAGGGCCGAGGGAGAATCATCTCGCCGGGTTTTGTCTCCTAATCCAAAGCAGGAAATTCTGGACGTCCTAGCGCCATTCTCAATTATTTCGGTTCTTACGGTATCAAATCGCTCTTGCCCTTCACCTGCAGACATCACAAGTCTCTGCGTCCGCTCCCTACGTCTGTTTCGCTAGTATAGTAAAGTTTAATTCTGCCTGCTTCCGGGTGGGGCTGATGATAGCGTACCGGGCGGGAGTGAAACGGTAGCGTATGAAACAAGTAATGGTCGGAGGTTCTTGTTACAAGCGTGTCCAGCGGATCAAAGCCCTGCTAGTGCCTGCCCGACGGCGAGTTATTAGTCGATTCCCCACTTAACTGGCGAGCTTACTTAACTGGCGAGATTGAGGTGCAAAGGTTGGCCTGTGCCCCCTGGGCCTGATGTTTAGCGTATGCTACGAATCACTCATCCCCGACCATCCATGCACTCGAGTATGACAAGTGTACTACCGTAAAAACTCGAATACAAGGCCGGTGTGCTGTGTCGTTGTAATTGCCTTTCGTGCTAAAGCGCCGTGTATTTTTCATTTTTTTCATCCCAGCCGAGGGGTGATTTTGCTGTGACTCCTCTACCCCTTTCCTAGAGGTGGAAATTTCAACGACGTAGCACACCGGCCTTGTATTCGAGTTTTTACGATAGCTTGGAGGGGAGTGGTACTGATGAGTTTGAGACAGCATTGTGCAAGAGTCCTGACAACGGATGCTGTCGGTTCGTGCGACCTTGAATACACATTTCAACTGTACTCGTACGTTAGGCTTCCAGAACAAATGGTCCTGTTCGATGCTGGAAGGGATGTACCTCGCAAGGTTGCCTTGTGGTTTATGCTCGCATCCCGCAGCATGAGATGCTTCTTGCCTCGGGCGGAAATTGGTGCGCGGTTTTTTCCGGGGGTTGCTGACATTGGAAACTCCATTCAATAACCAACGGGGCCAGGTCCGATGTCTATGGAGATGCGTTGGTTTTATGTGCTTTGATTCAGTCCTCTGGCGCGGGGGGAACGCGTCGGCTATCATGTGAGAAGCTTAACTTGGAGCCTCACCCTCTGGTCAGGTCAACTGGTGGCACGGTATCTGTTGCAAGGGTCGGAGCCCCTTAACCATACAGACAGGGATATTTGGCTGGTTGACTTTGAGCGGCTGTGCCATACCGGCAACTTCCCGGACATTTTAGCGCAACGCTACCGCGATATAAAACGCAATGCAAGCTGGTGAGCCATTCTGGCCCATTCATATAATAACGGTCTATCCATCAGCCTACGGTAGTCAGAAAAGGTGCTGATACTTGTACCGGTAGCCCGCTATCAATTCCCTCTTCCTCCCCTCCCTCGCAGCGGGATAACAAATCCCCGTTTCTGGTACCACCATCTCCTGGTATCATTCGGTACTGGTTCTGGATCCCGTGGTAGCGAGCCGGCGGGATTTCCTTCGGCCGGGAAAGGGTCTCGCGCTAACGAACATCCAAGTACTTGGGACGAGTACTACCGCAACGATTGGTCCACTCCTTCATGTCTTGGCTATAAGCGCCCGCACGCCTTTGGTGTATGATAAAAGGAAATATATTTTTTGAGTCGACGACTTTTCTGTGACATCGGTGCCGGAATGGATGGGCAGACTCAGTGATGCAGTCGGTGAGTTACACTAGTACTGTACTGTATACGCACTTCGCTGGGAAAACTGTTCTTACTGGCTCCGGAATAATTTGGTGAGGGAGTGCGCAGAATGCGCACAGCAGCCAGCAGCAAGGTAAGCCAAGTTACAGTAAGTCAGCCTCGCCTTGCTCTATTACGCGAGGAAGAGGAGAGGGTATTCCTCTCTTTGGTTGTTTTGTCAGGGGTGGGTCTCTGCTTGGGGGAGTTGTTTATATACTGTAGATTGACTACCGGTAGTGGACCAGGCTTCTTTCTTTGCTATCATATCTTTCATTCCCCCTGGCGAGGTTGTTCGTGTTTTTTTGCTTTACTCTCCGCTTGTTGGTGAAAACATTTCAAGCCCAGCACTTGGGGCTCTACTTTGCTTTGGTGTACGGTATCAGGTTAGGATTCTCCGACTTCCCAGCCTGTGTTACTTCGACAGGCTGCGGGTTGAATTGAGTTGCGCACGGAGCGAGCCCGCTAACCTATGTCCAGTATCAGCTGCTAGGTCCATCTTGGTGAACTCTGTGCTACATACAAGGTCTATCGAGCTTAGCTATCTTATATATACATTGCTCGGATCTAAAACGCTGGGTGAGACTGCATTCACGCTTTATCAGCTTGAATCTTGAACGAGATGTCTTCTAAAGGCCGGTGTGTTGCCCTTTCTTATGTTAACTACTTCTTTCTTAGGAAAATTACGTAGATAGTTTATTACAGGAGTTAATTACTTATTAGCCCTCACCTTAGTCAATTCCCCATTATCATTGGGTCATCGAGCGGGAATGTCAACAGCAACAACAGGATTGTTTTTGCAGGAAATGCTGGTGCCCCGACCCGTGCGGCGAGCGGTATGGCGGAGGGTGCGCGGTTCCACCTGTGTATCTTAGTGTCCATAAATTTAGGGGTGGATACTGATCTACTACCGTAATAGGCTACGCCGACAATGGAGGACCTCCCAGAGCCCCACGGGGCCAACCAGCCGAACGGCGTGCCAAAACTCAACCGCCGGTTGCGATCCAGTGGGATAATCCAGGTGTGAATAATGTCCCAGGTGGCCGCCGCTACTTCCCCCAGGAGCCGATATTCGAAGGTAGGTGCCCGCGACTCCTGGACAATGGTGCGAACCTAACATCTCATCGTCCGGCCGACAGAACCCCGGGGCGGAACCCAATCATCCGTGTCTGAAGAAGTGAGAGCCAGTGGTGCCACTGTTAGTGGGCCACTGGCTTGGAAGTTGAATCACGAAATCGGTAGCGGCTCCTTCGGAACTGTATTTTTAGAGAAAGTCCGGGCCCGTGGAACTGGACCTCCTGAGTTATGGGCCGTGAAGAGGCTATCACGGGCCGTGCCAAATTTTCCTGCCAAGCAGTATCAAAGCGAGGTCAAGAATTCACAGACGCTATCAAATGTAGGTTTTGCCCAAGCCTGCGCCCTTTCATAATGGGCATTGGTCTTGCTCGGTTTTAGGGAGGCCTATCTGACGTACCGATAGTATGAGTGGTTCGTCAAATTCAACTCCTCCTATGAGGACGAGCATTACGTGTACATTGCTATGGAGTATCTCCCTATGGGGGATATGTCGAAAACTTTTGTGGACAAGTATCGGTGGAATGAAAGTGATACGAAGGTGGTAGTCGAGCAGCTACTCCAAGGGTTGGTAGTGATGCATAAGGTGGGGATCACGCATCGCGATCTGAAGCCTGAGGTTTGCACTCTCCCTCGCCCAAATACATTAGTCAAAGCCTGATAGCCACTAGAACATATTCCTCTGGCTCCCAGAGGGCAGGAACCAAGTCCTCCGTGTAAAAATCGGCGACTTTGGCACATCAAAGCGCATCTCATACACCAACTCTAGCACACGCCTAATGACCATCGCTGGCACACAAGACTACATGGCGCCCGAAATGGATGACATGAAGATACCCAAGACTAACCGCGTAGATATCTGGGCCCTCGGGTGTATCTTGTACCGGATGTTCGCCGGTAGCTCCCTATTTGACGGCCGCTTTGAGGTATGGAGATACGCTGGGAGCGCATCCTCCCCGCCTTTGCCGGTCAAAAGCGCAGGCCTCAGTATCACCTGTGTGGACTTCCTCAGCGACATCCTGAAATCGAAACCAGAAGATCGACCGAGCGCCGAGGATTGTCTGAAGAAGCCCTGGATCATGAGCAAAGCTCCTGGGCCCGAGTACTCTATCGGAATGGACCTCTACAAGCGGTTGTTGAAGATTCAGAATGAAGCACCCGATATAGATTCATTCACGGAAAAGGTTGCCGCTCGGGTAGCGTATAGGACGCCTGCGAGGAGTTCCATGATTGGGGCGACGCCGACAATGGACTCCACGGCGCCCACGCTGGGGCCCGGATAGACTTTTGATTCTAGTTCCCTAGGCCGTTGAGATAGGAGGGAGTGCAGTGCGTAGGCATCCACCCCCCCAATTTCCATTTCCCCTTTCCTTTATCGGTCTCTGTCAGGAGTCGATCATGAACGAACAATTTGGGACTAACGTTCCTTCAGACCTAGCGAACTAGTGATGGCGAGCATTTCTAGGGACGAAGAACAGCGTTCATTCCGGCTTGGTTATTTTCTATCTTTCCTTCTTCAGCTCGGGTTAAGTTATGCGCCATGAACCGCCGTTTTCTGATGTGCCGACGGCATGCATAACTCAATTCAAGAGCCGGCATTGCGGGTTTGGATTTCTCCTTCACTCGGTGGCAAGAACTGGTAGGAATGAAGTGGGATTTTAGGTTCAATTTATTAGCCTCCCAAAACGACCAGAAAAGTTGAAACCAAAATAACCTCAGAGTTTCCTAACGAGGTCAACACCATTCTCAAATTGCATTGCTAGTAGTCGAGTACCGTAGATTTCATAAGTGCCAGAATAAAAAGTGAATTCCCGGACTCACAGCCGCAAACTACACCCTCCCCCCTCCGCCCCCTTTATTCTTCACAAGTGCACTGTTTAAACGGGTTTGGTCAACACAACTCTGCATGCGGTTCCCAGTTGGCAGAGCTCATAGCACAGCCCCGGGGAGGGTATTTGGCACCCGACTTTGGAAAAGGAGTTAAGCTAAAGGGCCCTAGGACTCCCTTGAGTGGCAAAGGGAAAGAAAGCATCGATTCTCATATGATACGAACCTTAAAACAAAAAGCCAGCACTGGTTTGTGGCCGTTGCTGTGGACCATATAGAAACTTACAGTATTTGACAGAACCGCACTCTACTCCTCCGCAGCCTGGCAAATCGTAAAAAATTGTGTCTGGCAGATGCACACAGTAGTTTACCGGGTGCTCAAATAAATCTACTTACGCCCCCTAATTACTCTACTAGTTCCTATTATGGAATCGTTCATCCTCAGATACTTTAGCCGGTAAGGTCCCTCAAATGATCACTATTGCCTCAATGATGAAATAGGAAAGGTTGCCTTAAAACAAGACCATGACTCTGTTCGCATGTATCATACCGCATTTTCTCGTTTTCGCGCTAAGATGTTAGAATAAGGTGTGAGTCAGGATTTTTCATAAAGTAACCCTTCCAGGTTAGTTGTTTCCCCTAGACAGATGGCAAAAGTCTCAAAACCAACGCCCACGGTAAATATCTATGAAAATCCTACCCCTAAAGGCAACTCTCTGCCCAAAGAAGCTCTCGTATTTCGCCACACTTTCTTTTGACCTCTTAGCGTGAAAACGAGCTTAACCAGAAAATGCGATATTATACGTACTCAAGTATGTGAGTGAAGAAAAGAGACTTAACTTAAGCTCATGAAGTAAATTCACGATAATATTATCAATCAAAATTATTATTTCCGCCATTAACGTGCACTCTGATGGCTATAACGTCAAAACTAAGTCCGGCATGCCAACTTAATACTAAAATTATGATAACGTAGGCCACGATGGGCCGAAACACACGGTGACGCGAAACAGCCTAAGTAAAAAGTGCCCTTAGTAAGCAAAAGCTAGCTTACGGACTCCGTAGTTGCCACTCGTTTCGTGTTGTGTGTTTGGGCCCACCGTGGCCTACGTTACCGCTCTCTTTAGAATCAGAATATGAGCGGCGGGCTCAGGGCTCTAAGGCATCTCTCACTCTATCACTCTACCAGATGTTTGGCTTGTTGGTCGGCTGTTGGCTGCTCGTTGCCTTATCAGAGCACAGTGGCCAAGGTAGTCTTGGCTCTTGAGGTTCCGAGTTTTCTGAGCTAGGACGCAACTATTGCTTCCCAACATATTTTATTGGCTAAAATATGGGAGGATGAGCCATAATAGGAACCTGCAGAGCAATCCGGGGGGGGTGTGGGTACAGCATGGTGAGAGGTTCGGGCAACCCCGCCCTGCCATGTTACGCAATGGAGAGAGCATCCCTCCTGGATTTCTGATTGGGGAAGTCGTTTATATAGGTTGACTAGTGCACCAGGATATTTTCTTCTTCACGCCATCCTTCATCGCCCCCCTAGCGAAATTGTTCGTGATCTTGAGAAAATATTTCGAGCTTGTTACTTGAGGCTCTGCTGTGCTCTTGGTGTGTTGTATCAGGTTAGGGTTCTCCATCTTCCCATCCCCTGCTACCTAGAGCGGGGTTTAATTGAGTTAAGCCCGCGGGCTCGCTAGCCTTGTTATCTATAATATCATAATATTTAACATCAGCTATCATACTAGGTTCATTCTGATAAACTCCATTCCCTAAGGTCTACGGAGGGCTTAGCTATCATACACATTGCTCGGATTCTAAAACGCCGGACAAAACCGCATTCACACTTTATCAGCCCGAATCTTGAACGAGATGTCTTCTAACGACCGGTGTGTTGCGTTTTCTTATGTTCACTACTTCCTTCTTAGGAATATTACTTGGAGAGTTTATTACAGGAGCTAACTACTTGTTAACCTTCATTTGTGGTCAAAGCCGCGTTATCAATGGCCCATTCAGCGGGAATATCAACAGCAACAATTTTGTTATTGGGGGGGGAGATACCACTGCCTGGCAGCGTATGATGAGCGATATGATGAGAGGTGCGCGGTTCCATCCGTGTATCTTCGTGTTCATCGGCTTGGGGGAGAATACTGATTCGCTACTAGGCGGCTCCACCGACAATGCAGGACCTCCCAGAGCCCCGCGAGGCCAACCGACCGAACGGCGTGCAAGAACTCAACCATATGTTTCGACCCCGACCCAGTGGAGTAATTCAGGTATGGATAGTGTCGCAGATAGCCCCCGCTACTTCTCCGAGGGGCCCATATTCGATGGTAGGTGCCCGCGACTCCTGGCAGGTGGCGTGAACCTAACATCTCATCGCCCGGCGGACAGAACCCCGGGGCGGAACCCAATCATCCGTGCCTGAAGGAGTGAGAGTCAGTGCTGTCACTGTTAGGGAGCCACCAGCTTGGAAGTTGAATTACAAAATTGGCAACGGCTCCTTCGGAACTGTGTTTTTAGAGAAAGTCCAGACTCGTGGAATGCAGTCTCCCGAGTTATGGGCCGTGAAAAGGTTATCACGGACCGTGCCAAATTTTCCTGCCAAGCAGTATCAAAGCGAGGTCAAGAATTTACAGATGTTATCAAATGTAAGTTTTGTTCAAACTTGCGCCCTTTCATAACGGGCATTGGTCTTGTTCGTTTTAAGGGAGGCCTATCTAACGTATCGACAGCATGAGTGGTTCGTCAAATTCAACTCCTCCTATGAGGACGCTGACTACGTGTACATTGCTATGGAGTATATCCCTATAGGGGATATTTCAAAGACGTTTGTTCACAACTATCGGTGGAATGAAAGTGATACGAAGGTGGTAATCGAACAGCTACTTCAAGGGTTGGTAGTGATGCATAAAGAAGGGATCACACATCGCGATCTGAAGCCTGAGGTCGGCACCCTACCCGCCCAAAGCACCGTAACCTGAACCTAATACTCACTAGAACATATTCCTCTGGCTCCCGGGGGGTGGGAACCGCGTCCTCCGTGTAAAAATCGGCGACTTTGGCACATCAAAGCGTATCCCACACTCCAGCTCTAGCACATACCTAAGGACCACCACTGGCACACAAGACTACATGGCGCCCGAAATGGATGACACGGAGAAAGCTAAGACTAACCGCGTAGATATCTGGGCCCTCGGGTGTGTCTTGTACCGGATGTTCGCCGGCCGCCCCCTATTCAATACCCGCTTCGAGCTGTATAAATACGTTATGACTGGCTCCTCCCCGCCTTCGTCGGTCAACAGCTCAGGCCTTAGTGTCACATGTGTGAACTTCCTCAGTGACGTCCTGAAATCGAAGCCAGAAGATCGACCGAGCGCCGAGGATTGTCTGAAGAAGCCCTGGATCATGAGCAAATCTACAGGGCCCGAGTACTCTATCGGAATAGACCTCTACCAGAGGTTGCGTAGGATTCAGATTGAAGCGCCCGATGTAGATTCATTCTCGGAGAAGGTTGCCGCTCGGGTAGCGGCTAACACTCCTGTGAGGAGTTCCACGATTGGGGGAACACCGTCAACTACGGACTCCACGGCAACCGCGCTGAGGTCGTGGACTTATGATTCTAGATAGTTGAGATAGGGGGGAGCGCAGAGTGTGGGTAACTCAATTCAAGAGCAAGCATCACGGGTTTGGATTTCTTCTTCGCTCGGTGGCAGGAACGGGCAGGAGTGGAGTGGGATTTTTTGTTTAATTTATTAGTCTCGAAATAAGCTCAGGGTTTTCTAGTAAAGTCAACACCACTCTCCAATTGTATTACCAGTAGTAGTCGAGTACCGTAGGTTTCCTAAATGCCGGGAAAAAAAAGCGAATTCCCAGACAAACAGCCTCAACCTACATCCTCGTTCCCCTCCTTTTTGTTCCTCACAAGCGCACAGTTTAACTAGGTTTGGTTTGCACAACTCTGTGTGCGGCTCCCAGTATGATAGGTAGTGCTCATAGCATAGCCACCGGTGAGAGTATTTGGCACTCGACTTTGAAAAGGAGTTTAAGCTAGAGGACCCCAAGGCTCCCTTGGGCGGTAAAGGGGGGAAAGCCTTGATGCTTATATGATAGGCGCCTTAAAACAAAGGGCGAGCACTGGTGTGGCCGTGCTATGCTATGGACCATACGAAAACTTACTTGACAGAACCGCACTCTGCTCTGCCACAACTTGGTAAATCGTAAAAAATTGTGTTTGGCGGATGCGCACGTATGGGCGGTATCTAAGATTAAAGACATGAATTTTCGGTGAAAGTGAGAACTAGAGCCCGCGTTAGGGTGCTCGACAGGATTAGCTAGTAGTGTACTGCAGACAGAAGCTGAGAAACATATTTGAGAGGCTCATAAAGGAAATGCTGAAATACTCGAGCACAAATTAAGTACCCATAGTGCTCACAAGAGCAGCGACTCCTGGTCATTGATCACATCTCCCAATCAATCAAGAACAAGGGAAAGTAGTATTGTTTCTTCAGAGGAAAAAGGGCAAAAACATTTAACCTATAGGATAACCCCTTTGGAAACAGAGTATAAAAGGTGAGGAGGAGTAATTTAATATTATGGTCATTCTGAAAGCAACAGGCTGCTCTAAAGGTCAAGTTAGCTTACTCAGCTTGTACATTTTACTTTTCCCTGTTACTGACGAGCTCGGCAACGGGAGCACCGTATGGCAAAGTAAAGTAGTGGCAAGTTAACCTTTTCTCGGTGTTCCAAACTCACATGAAACACCGACGGGAGCTAAGGTAATTTTTGCCTTCATTTTTAACTTTGAATGCCCCTAGTAGTCTACCGAGTACTCAAGTACTCAAGTAAATCTGTAGCAGGGCGGAGGGTAAGTGGAGTTGAGGCAGCCTCGCATTGCCATGTTACGCGAGGGAGGGAGCATCCCTTCCAGAATTGTTTTGGGGAAGGTGGATTTCTGCCTGAGGTGTGGTTTATATAGGCTGACCTGTACGCCAGGATACCTGTATTTTCTTCTTCATACCATCTTTCGTCGCCCCCTAGCGAGGTTGTTTGTGATCGTTTACTTGTGCCTGGCTGCTTGTCCATGGGAAAATATTTCGCGCCCGTACTTGAGGCTCTGCTGTGCGCTTGGTGTGTTGTATCAGGTTAGGGTTCTCCATCCTCTAGTCCCTTGTCTTACTTCGAGGGGTTGCGGGGTTGAATTGAGTTACGCACGGAGCAAGCTCGCTAACCTTATTATCTATATAATTATTTAACTTCAGCTACTAGGTCCGTTCCGATAAACTCCATGCCCTGAAGCCTACCGAGGGCTTAGCTATCATACACATTGCGCGAATTTTAAACCGCTGGACAAAACCGCATTCGCACTTTATCAGCTTGAATCTCGAAGATGTCTTATAACGACCGGTGTGTTACGTGCTCTTACGTTTACTTCCTTAGGCACCCTTCCTGGATTGTTTATAGAAGGGCTAATTACTTATTTACCGCCATCTTGGTTAAAGCCCCATTATCAATGGATCATTCAGTGGGAATGTTAACAGCGGCAATGTCTTTTTTGGAGGGGATCCCCATGCCTGGCATGGCATGATGAGCGGTATGATGAAAGGCGCGCCCTTCAACTCGTATATAATTCCCATTAGGTTGGGGATGAGTACTGACCAGCTAACAGGCTATGCCGGCAATGGAGGCCCTCCAGATGATACTCAGAACCAATCGGCGGGGCAGCGTGTCCAAACTGATCCGATGGCCCCGAGCCAGAACCAACAGACCGGGCAGCCTGTCCGAGATGAATCGGTGGCTCCGAACCAGAAGCAATCGGCTGGGCGGCGTGTCCGAACTGAACCGGTGGGCTCGAGCCCAGCCCAGAGTAGGTATCTGGGTGTGAACAGTTCTAGAGGGAGCTTCCCCTTCTTCCCCGGGAGGGCTATATTCCGAGGTAGGTGCCCGCGACTCCTGGATGATGGTGCGAACCTAACATCTCGTCGCTCGGTGGACAGAACCTCGGCCTGGAACCCCATCGCCCGCCCCGTCAGAAGTAGAAGCCTATAGTGCCCCTGTTAGGGAATTGCCAGCTTGGAAGTTTAATTACGAAATCGGCCATGGCTCCTTCGGAACTGTATTCTTGGAGAAGGTCCAGACCCGTGGAATGGATTTCCCTGAGTTATGGGCTGTGAAGAGGATACCAAAGGCGGTGCCAAACTTCCCTGCCAGGCAGTATCAAGAGGAGGTCAGGAATCTACAAGCATTATCAAGTGTAAGTTTTGTCCAAACTTTCCTCGTCTCTCAACGGGCATTGGTCCCGTTTGGTTTATGGGAGGTTCCATCTGACGTATCGGTAGTATGAGTGGTTCGTCAAATTCAACTGCTCCTATGAGGACGATTACTTCGTGTATATTGCTATGGAGTATTTCCCTCTAGGGGATATGTTGAAGACCTTTGACCAGAACTATCGGTGGAATGAAAGTGATACGAAAGTGGTGATCGAGCAGTTGCTCCGCGGATTGGTAGTGATGCATGGTGCAGGGATCACACATCGCGATCTGAAGCCCGAGGTTTGCACTCTCCCTCGCATAAAATACATTAGTCAAAGCCTAATAGTCACTAGAACATATTCCTTTGTCTCCCAGAGGGTAGGAACCAAGATCTCCGTGTAAAAATCGGCGACTTCGGCACATCGAAGCGCATCCCCCTCTTCAATGCTTCCACGTATCTAAAGACCAGTGCCGGCACACAAGGCTATATGGCGCCCGAAGTGGAGGACACCTCGAACCCTAAAACCAACAGGGTAGACATCTGGTCCCTTGGGTGCATCATGTATCAGATGCTCGCCGGCATCCCCCTATTCAAAAGCCGCCGCGAGGTATGGATATATTCTGACAGCGCATCCTCCCCACCCCAGGCGGTCAGAAACAGGGGCTTCAGCGTCCCCTGTGTGGACTTCCTCTGTGACGTCCTGCAACCGGAGCCAAGGGACCGCCCGAGCGCCGAGGATTGCTTGAAGAAGACCTGGATCACGAACAAACCTTCCGGATCAGAGTACTCTATTGGATCGGACCTCTACAGCAGGTTGAATAAGATTCTACGTGCAGCGCCAGATATAGATTCATTCTCAGATATGGTTGCCGATCGGGCGGTAGGTAATCCTCTCGCAGGGGGTTTCGCGGCTGGGATGATGCCGATGGCGGACTCGATGGCGAACTCGCTGAAGTCTGTAAACACTGTTGATACCGGGTCCTCGAGAACTGCTGTTCCCCATTTAAGCTTCTGAGACGGGGGAGGGTAGGGGGCAGGGTTTCTTGACTTTATTTTTTTCTACTTTCCCTTTTCCTTTCTTTTCCATTATCTGTTTCTGTCAGGAGCCTGTCATGGACGAAAAATTTGATATTAGTTTTCCTTACAATCTACTGAACCGGAGATGTCGAGCTTTTCTAAGGGCAAGAGATAGCTTTCCTTCTCGTTTCTTCTTTTTTTTTATATATCTTTCATCTTTATTTACTTGGGTCCGGGCTACGTTATGCGCCATGAACCGCTGTTTTTTAATGTGTCGATGGCGCGCATATCTCAATTCGAGTGCAAGAATCCCGAGTTGGGAAGTCTTTTTCAATCGACGGCAGGGCAGGAAGGGAGTGGGATTTCATGTGTTATTTATTAGTCTCTCAGGACGACCAGAAAAGTTGGAACGGAAAAAAGCTCAGAGTTTTCCAATAAAGTCAACACTCCTGTCCAACTGAATTGCTGGTAGTCGGGTAGGGTTCCCACAAGCCAGAAGGGAGGATACTTCCGGAGGAACAGCTGTAAATCGCATCTTCGTTCCCTCCGTTTTTCCCCTTCACCGTGCACGATTTGGTTAGGTTAGTCCGCACAACTCTGCATGATGTTCTTAGTAGCTAGAGTCCACAGTACAGCTTCCGGTGTGGTATTTGGTACTCGACTTATGAAGAAAAAAAAGTTCAAACTAAAGGAGCTTAATACTCCCTTGAGCAACGGGGGGAGGGAAATTTATCGATACTCTTAGGACAATGTGGAAGTAGGGCAATCTTGGACATGGATCAAGAAAACCCTATCTAACTATGTACTTGGTATTCAGGCCCGTCGCATATTAGGCATATCATAGAAGAATATAGCATTACCATTATCTAATTAATTTTAGTAGGGTTGTAAAGTTGGAAATTTAGCAATAGGTAAAACCAGCGGCATAGAGTTCAATCACTTATATACGATCTAATTTTGTGCATTCACCTCCCTTTCCCTGAATGGTCCTTGCTATTTTGACTACATATACGAGGTTCTAAGCTTTGATAGTAGTGGCTATTTTTGAAACTGAGCATGCTTACACACTTTTTCCACCTGACTTGCACTAAGGTAAGACTTTTCATTCAATGTCATTTTTACACTAAAAGTACTGTGTGTACTTTCACCAGCCTGAGCTTCCTGCAAGGTATCATGTCAATGAGAGTCCTTGAGTGTTTGGCAATGTTTCTGCAAATCACCAGATAATATGAAGAATCTGACATAATTTGTAAATTTGCGAAAGAACTGAAGGACTCGCCATTTGAGTATCAATTATTTCCTGTCATTTAATGTTTTGTATGGAGCTCGGTACAGATATTTAAGTTACTCTCACACAAGTCAATACAATCATAAACAATGAAAGCAGTCTTGACCCTTTGCGCTTCTGCTTCTTGATATTTGAATGAATTATGATTCCTTAGTAGATAATTAGAAGATTTGAAGTGTTTTCATGCAAACATCATTGGGAACTGTTAGGTTGAGAATGTACATTTTTCATTTATTTGGTGCAAAACCTTGTGCTGGACGACGAGCTTTGCCCTGGTATCGTGTACCATAATTGGTTCTGGTGGGTGATTCTGAGAGGCTACCTGAGTCGTGGGGGCTGTTCCGGCTGCTTCATTCGAAACCTTCGGTAGAACAGAGATTTGAGAGTGAACTTGTTTATCGCAGTAATATAATATTACGATGGAATAAAACCTCTGGTTCCTAGTGCTATATCTTAGCTGTCATGCAGCGGTTTTGTTTTGTAAAATTGTCTTAGCTCATCGGGCCTTGGGATAAGAGTTCATACTCCCTGGTTGGCGACTCCACTGGTATCTTTGGCACGCCGCTTCAAGATCAACCCCTCTTTTCTTTCATCTCAAATAGTCTCCTCAACCAACCCCAATTTAACCAACACCTCGACCACATCCAAATCGGTGAAAATCAACAAAAAAAAACATGTCACGAGCCTTCAGCAACAGCCTGAATTCTTTCAACGTCGCAAATAGCTTTGGCACCAGTGGTTACAACATTATCCACGATGAGGCTAAAATACTAGCATGGCTCTCTCCTTTAGAACCATGGACACGACATCGCGACATCGTCGCCCAGCGGGTGGACAGTATAGGAGCCTCGCTGCTGGAAACTGAGGAATTCAGACGCTGGAGTAGTGGTGGTGTGAATGATGGATCTAATCATCCTGTCTTGTTCTGCTACGGTAATCCGGGAGTGGGGAAAAGCTACATCACGTAAGAGAGAGTGTGCATCTTCGCGGAAACCAAAGGGCGGTGTCGCTGATATATTGCGATAATAGTTCGCTAGTTATAGACAAATTGTGCGATGAGGCCGTGGACGGAGATACTGCCGTTACATGTTTCTACTTCGACTTTGCTGCCCGGGAGGAGCAGTCCCCAGTAAATGTGCTTGGCTCCCTGCTGAGACAGCTTGTTAGCGGATTGGAGGAAATTCCTGAAGCGATAGTCCGAGTTTTTCAAAGTCAGAAAAAGGTTATCGGGGGAAGAAGACTACAAGTTCCGGGAATTTTGAGGATGTTCCAGGCCATCACAGCCACAAAACGGACGTTTATATGCGTTGATGCACTCGACGAATGTGTGCCAGCCCATCGAAATGTAATTCTTAATTCATTAAGGCAGATTCTACAGGGGTCACCGCATACTCGCATATTTATGGCCGGAAGATCGCATGTACTGAGTGAGGTGGAGAAGGGGCTAAATGGAGCAGCAGCTTTCGTATCGGTACGGCCGACGGAAGATGGTGTTTTGAGGTATCTGCGCGATAAACTCAGCAAGGACGCTGCCCCAGAGATAATGAGCAGCACATTGAAGGCCGACATTATTAAGAAAATTCCCAGAATAAACTTGGAAGCGTATGTAGAAGCGAGTGCAAGTGCAAAGCTACCTCGAGTTAGTGGCTGACATATTTAAATCTAGATTCCTACTCGTTTCCCTCAATATCGAGGCAATCCTGCAAGGGACCACCATTACTCGGCGGAAAAAAGCACTCGAGTCAATAAAAGATAGTGCAGGATTAGCGGGCGCATATGGTGCGACACTGGAGCGTATAAAAGCTCAGGACGAGGAAAGGTCAAAACTTGCAATGGCCGTTCTCACATGGGTCTACCATTCGGAACGGTCGTTAGAGGTGGATGAGCTGTGCCATGCATTGGCAGTGGAGATAGGGGCAATGGATATCGATCCCGAAAATATTCCTCCGATAAGTACTTTGCTACACTGTTGCCAAGGCTTAATCACGGTCGATAAGGAAGCTTCAACTGTACGGCTAATTCACCATACCGTCCAAGAGTATCTTTGCAATCATCCAGGTCTCTTCAGCAATCCTCACTCAATGCTTGCGGAAACCTGCTTGACCTACCTGGGCTCACAACAGGTCAAGAACCTCACATCCCATTCTTTCATAAATCATCAAAGGATGCCATTCCTCAAATATTCTTCGAGATACTGGGGAACACATGCGGGGAGGGAACTCTCGGACCTTGGGAGGGCCCTTGCGCTGGAGCTCTTGAACCAGTACGGGGACCACGTGTCCGCTGTATCACTTCTACAGCAGGTAATGCATCCCAGTTACACTAGAGACATCGGTTCTTCTCCGCTCTTTTCTGGGCTACACGGTGCATCTTTCTTCGGGATTGATGAACTTGTGGCTGTAATGGTAAATGCCGAAGATTGCGAGATCGACCAACGAGATTGCACAGGCAGTACACCACTTGTGTGGGTGGCGAGGAATGGACATGTCGGGGCGGCGAAGATACTGCTAGAACGGGAAAAAGTCGACCCCAATCGGGCCGATGGGTATGATCGAACACCGCTAGGGTGTGCTGCTGTTAACGGACATGAAGGAATGGTGAAGCTGTTGCTGGAACAGGAAGGTATCGACCCTAATCGCCCTGACAAAAATGGTGAAACACCGCTCGGATGGGCTGCCATCAGCGGACATGAAGGAGTGGTTAAGCTACTACTGGGACGGGAAGATGTCGACCCCAATCTTCCGGATTTCAATGGCCGAACACCACTCGGGTGTGCTGCTGTCGAGGGCCATGAAGGAGTGATCCACCTTCTGCTGGAACGGGAAGATGCCGACCCTAATCGCCCCGATGAGTATGATCGAACACCACTCTGGTATGCTGCTGTTAACGGACACGAAAGAGCGGTGAAGATATTGCTGGGACGGGAGGATGTCGGTCCCAACCGCTCCGATAAATATGATCGAACACCACTCGGTTGTGCTGCTGTCAACGGACATGGAGGTGCGGTAAAGCTGTTACTGGAACGGGAAGACGTTGATCCCAATATCCCCGACAAAGATGGTGAGACACCGCTTGGGTGGGCTGCTATCAGCGGACATGGAGGAGTGGTTAAGTTACTGCTGGGACGGGAAGGCGTCGATCCCAATTGTCCCGATGTCAACGATCGAACGCCACTTGGGTGCGCTGCTGTTGAGGGACATGAAAGAGTGATCAAGTTGCTACTAGAACGGGAAGATGTCGACCCCAATCGTCCAGATAAGTATGATCAGACGCCGCTCTGGTGTGCCGCTTTCAAGGGACATGAAGGAGTGGTCAATTTACTGCTAGAACGAGAAGATGTCGACCCCGGTTGCCCAGACGTGAACGACCAAACACCGCTCGTATGCGCTGTTGTCGAGGGACACGATTGGGTGGTCAAGCTATTGCTCGAGCGGGGTGATGTCGACCCCAATCGCCCTGATAGGTATAATCGAACACCACTCATGTGTGCCGCTGTCAAGGGACATGAAGGAGCGGTCAAGCTATTATTGGAACGGGAAGACATCGATATCAATCGGCCAGATATAGATTATCAAACACCATTCGTGTGCGCTGCGGCCATGGGACACAAAGGAGTGGTCAGGCTATTACTGGAACAGGAAGCGCGGGCCCCATAGGTTAGATAACCACGGCAGTGCACCACAATGTTATGCTTCCAGGGGGAGGCATGGAGGATCAGGGAAGCTTCTGTTAGTCTAGGAGTGTGTGGAGCCTAGATGTATAGCAGCCGTGATATCATTGAAGGGACTAAGGTGAATTGAAGTACCGGCACTGGGTCCCCAATTGATCACGGCCAAATCGTGCGGGATTTCCATCCTTTCAGCATTAGCCCTCCCCAACCTCCGGGTTGCCTTGATACGCGATTGCCAGTATCGCGACTCCCTTTTCCCCACGTGTCCTCCCCCATCGGCCCCACGATATGATCTCGAACTGCTGTCGCCGGCGGAAATCCTACATGTATGTAGACATACTTCTCGAGCCTGCGGATGTTAACGTTTACGAATGAAGGATCACGAGTTTCCGTTCCTTGTGTTTAGTGCACGGCGGGCGGGGGACTATTTCATTTGTTAACTTGCATCATATATCTCGGTTACATTTCCCTGATAGAATAAATTCCTCCTTGCTGGATATCCGGTTTTTCTTCCCCTTCTCTCGTACCAATTTCCTCCTTGTTTTCCCTTACTAGCGGTAGCTAGGTAGATGTATAGATAGATATATCTCAAGATTATTCTCCAGTCATTCACAGAGTCCCCCGACACTTCCTTATCATCAAAGATCAGAAGATTGTTGGTGGGTGGTTGCTCAGGGAATTACCTTAGAAAACTAGTGAAAATAATGACTTTCAAGCAACAGTAGAGCTTTACAAGCCAGTGGGATCTTCGGTCGGTGATGAGTATATCTGAAATTAATGATGGGATATTATACAGATAAAAAAGACTTTAAATCAGAAATTTGGGGAAGAGGAGATCTAGTTTCTACAATAGTAAGATACTAATAATTAAAAAGTGCGGCTCTGGCTCATTTTTAATGTTAAACAGATCGAGTCACTAAGAGCCTGTTTGGCTACAACGGTTCCGTTCCGTTCTCTCCGTTTCAAAACGGAGAGAAGGTCATTTTCACAGCAGAAACGGTCGCCCAACGGAACGGAACTGCCGCAGCCAAACAGGCCCTTATAGACTTTTGATTACAGTAGTCACTTTACGTGGTGGAGCAAACCCAATCCACAAAAGCAGGTTAAGGGATGGTGCTCAAGTAGGGCTATATGATTTTGATGGTGAATTTATTGGAGGTTGGTCTTTGAGCACAAGATTAAGTTACTACTGGTGTGGGGCAGGGTTTGTACTAGGGTAGTCTGATGTCGTGGGTAGCCTATCTGGCAGCGGCCAAAATTCATGTACTCGTACGAGTACTAGTGGGTCTTGGCACAGAGGTGCTTTGCCTATATATCTCCTTCCTGTATTCTAGTTTAACCAACCAACAAACAAGCAACCACCCGGGGGTCAACCAGTCAACTCACAACGTTTCCTTTCCTTCTCAATTGGTTCAAGTGCTTCAGTCTTTGTCTTACCCTTGTGAAAGCCTTTAGGCAGTTTATCTTCAGAGCTACTTTGCACAGGTCTATTGACTGAATTACTGAGAAGCTACGCCGCAGGCGACAGGAGGGGAATACGGCATGCGCAACACACCATCCAACTAGGGGAAGGCATTGAAATACCCCCACACCGGTATTACTGTAATTGTGAAACCACACCGGAGTCGTCCTGGTAGGCCGCATGCACTCGGTTGTGGCGCCAATCCACAACCTTGGCGCCGTTCGACTAGGCGGGGGGTGGGCGAGCTCGAGGTCTCAGCGAACGCGACACAGAAAGCGAGCTAGCTAGGGACGATTTTGTTTGGCTTGTTCATTGATCCCCCCCGGTTTGTTGATCCCACCCCTATGTTAAATACTTGTAGTACCCCATACGGTATGATAGTACGAACAAAGATTGAACAAAAAACTGGATGCCAGCGTGCTGGCAATGCCCCGAATGTACGAGGTACTGTCTCCCCCAGCACTGGGAAATACAGTGTCTTTACTCGAGCAGACATATCAGGCTGTCGAAATGTGCCAACCCCTTCCCAACCTCAGAACAGATTGGTTGAATAAAGACACTGAAAAAACAGACAGTACTCGTACTGTTCCGAGTGCTGGTTGATGCTGATGCTTGTTTTTGTTACCAGTCACAAATCTTCCCTGTAAAGAATAGTGGTGCATGCCAGGATCGTGAATCAAAGACTTTTTTCATTGGTATGCAGCCCAGCCCTAACCCTTATTCTAACTTCTTCGAGTATTCCCCCCAGGCGGCCCCTCAGTAAACATTCGGGGTACCGTATAATCTGGTGAAAGTCGGATTGACGCTATAAATTCAAATTTCGTATACATACTGGAAGCATTCCCTATAAGGCTCTCTATCCAACGGCATTATGTTCCATGGGATAAGCCAACCCAACTCAAAAATAAACACCCACAAAACAAAATCAAAAACCAAAAAATAAAATAAAAAAAATAAAAAAAAATTAAAAATTAAAACAATCAACCTCCCGAACCAGTCGGGTCTTCCAACATCATCTCCTCCAATCTCTTATAACACGTCTCTTCCATTCTAACATGCTTCCTCAGTCCGTTCACCACCTTAAATACTTTCTCGCACCTCCAGCATTTCAACACCCCTTTGCAATTTAACTCACTCCATTTAATCACCATGCCCACTTTGTAGTCTTCCTCCAACTCGCCACTCATCCACCTCTGCGCCATCTCCTCCCAGTACTCAATCTCCCATTTCCTCCCACATGTCTTCTTGTTGACCGTTAGGTGGTTTTTCAGTCCTGAACCCCCTGGTCTTGAAGTGCTCCCTCCTCCATATTTGCCACCACAAATTCGGCACTCCAATAGGCCACCGTCCACAAAAGACCACCTCCCTTTCAAGTCCGCCACCACTTTCAGGCACTTTCCACCTCTATGTGCTTTCCCACATGAGTCGCAGGCACCCCTAGCCACCTGCTGTACTATCGTCGCACCGTTCTTTTCGATCGTGATTGTGTTGTCGAACGGGTTACCAAACATAACCCTAACCGACATCTGTTCCGGAAGTGTCGATGGTATCCTCATCCCAAGGTACTCGTGGTAGGTCCACTACTTCTTCCAGTCATCCACTTTCCGGTCCTGGTATAGTGTTTCCAGTTCCGGCCTCAAGTGGCTGTACTTCGCGCACATTGCCAAGTGGTGTCGATATTCGTAGTTCGTACAGGTCTCGTGACCCTTCTTGTCCGTCCCTGATCTCAGTCTTATTAGAACATATGCGTCCAACCTCGTTAGGCCCTTTTGGTGTTTTCCCTTGGTTGGTTCTCTTTTGTAGTACTCGTGCCCCTCTCTTACTTGCCACTCCTTCCACTCCTTAACCATCTGTTCCCTCATCCAACCACTCCCATCTTCTCCATAGTCCATCTCTTGCCACCTCCCTTGAAGTGCTACAATGTACTTCCTGTTCTTTTTTGCCCACACATCCGCAGTCTCATTGCCATATATACCTGCATGTCCCGGTATCCAATGCATTTCCACCTCTTCCCATTCATTCAAGATCCCGCACATGCATTCCCACAACCCTGCGCTTGCCCCTTCACTCCTCATGTCCCTTATCTTTATTAGAGCAGGTTGACAGTCCGTAAATATAACTGCCTTCCTGCAATTCTTCCTCCTTAGGTCTGCCAGGGCTAAACCTATCGCCATGATTTCCGCCTTGACTATGCTATATCTGCCGGGTACAGGCATCCCTTGGGTATCCTCGATCATTCCCGAGCTCGACATCGTAATCCAAGCAACTGCTGTCTCGTCATTACTCTTAGAGCCGTCTGTGAATATCCACACGTCCGAGTGGTCATATCGTTCTTCGCACATATCGCTAAACGCTCGAACCGCTAACTCTTTGCTCGGTTTTATCATGATATCCGGAACGGTTCGGAGGACCTTATTCGAAATCTCTATCGATGCATTTATACGGTCGTCCTTCCATCTATTCCCAAAACAGCCGTACCATGGTAGATGCGCCATAATACCCAGGTTGATCTGCCTCTCATAGCCTCTTCTTTCCATATAACGTCCGGTAATGGCTGCAGGTGGGATACCCGTTTCCGCAAGCATGATACTGTTCGCGAGTCCGAATGGTGCCCTTATCAGTGACCGTATCGTGTCGTTAACATGTACTTGCACCTTCTTCATCAGCTCCTCGTCGTGCTTGATGAATTCCAAACCATAGTATATCGTCGGCAGATAAGCTCCCTTTACGAGTCTCAGGCATTCCCAGCTCCCTATACCACCCTCGCTCCCATACCTTCTCCCTATCGCCGCAATTCTCCTTCTAACGTCTACCCCTCATTCCGCCCAGTACTCCACGTGCTTGCCCATTTTACCTTCACAATCTAACCTGTAGCCCAGTACCCTAATCTCCTTTACCATCTTTTTAACGTTCCCATCGACCGTCAAATCTCCCCACTCTCCTTTCCCTATCCCCATCCAATCCACCTTAGCTGGGCTAAACCCCATCCCTCTATTCCTTGCCACCACACTGCACTCCTCGTAACCCTTTACTAGCTCGTCCTTGGTCGACTCCACGCTGTTGGTTGCCGCCAACACAGTCCCGTCGTCAACGTAGCTCATAGTGATGCTAGTCATTGCCATCCTCGTAGATATTCTTGGTCGAAATACGTCGGACACGTATATACTGAACAGGTACGGGGACAGTGGAGACCCTTGGGGTACACCCTGGTTCGTCCAGTATTGTCGGCTGACTCTTCCGTTAAACCGGAATCTCACCGACCTCCGACCCGCCCATCTTCTTATCCACAAGTTTACATCCCGGGGACAACCTCTCGCCGTCAATATGTCACTCAGGATATCGATGTTGACCTTGTCAAATCCGCCCTCGACATCCATCGTAATCATCCCGCATTTCTTGCCTTTGTGGTATTCCATGAAGTCCAGTATCACTTTCATGGCATCACCGGTGGACCTTCGTTTTCTCGATCCGAACTGGCTTTCTTCCAGGGTTACAGTTTTTGCCAACTTTGCCAGGATAACCCTTTCCGTCACCTTGGCCATACACGGTAGTAGATGGATCATCCTCCACGATTTCGCAACATCGTATCGGTCCTTGTCCCCCTTCTTTATCAACACACAGCTAGATTTGTGCCAGTTCTCCGTATCCGTCCTCACCAGGCTTTTTACCATTCCCATCATTGAACTCTTATGTTTCTTCCAGAAGAACCTTAGCAGCGGATATGACATCCCATCAATTCCACCCGCAGTGTTCCCCGGTGAAGTCCTCAGGGCATACCCCAACTCGGCTTCATCCACATCCAAGTCCACATAATGCCTTTTCCACTTCCCTTCTGGTACCGGGTTTAACTGACTCCCAAAGCAGTCGGCCATAGCTTCGTGACTTGATAGTTTAGTTCCATCTCCGGTTATGAGGGGTGGTACCGTCCGTCGTGCCTCCAAGGTTACGATCATCTTGTATATATCTGGATCCTTCGCCTTGCTTAACTTCTCTTTCATCCAGTCGTATCGTGCTTGAATCACGCTGTTCCGGAACACCGCTCTTGCCACCTTCCACATATCTTTCTCACCCTGTCTCCGAAGGCACTTGACATCCTTCGCCATCCTCTCCAGCTTCTCCGTCCACCATGTACATTTCCCTCTCGCCACTCCGGCTTTGGGCAACTCATCCACAATTCTTCTTATCTCCGCCCACATCTTCTCCCCTGTTCCTCCGATCTCTCCCATGGCGTCAGATAACTTATTCCAGTCCACTTTTCGGTAGGCTATTTTCGGAGATTCGACGTTCGCGTCAGCCGAAATTCGCAGTTTTATCATCTGGCCGCTGTGTTCCAGACCAGTTTTGTCCATGACCGTGCTTTCTATGGATTGTCCTTTCGCCATCGTCAAGTCAATAACCGATATATCCCGAAAGGTCGGCTTTTTCCTTGCGCTGTGCTTGTAGTCGTGCAGGATCATCCACTTCCGTACTCGTGGTCCATACTGGTTCGTTACCATGTGTCCCCCTTCCTTTCCCCACATCAAGTCCCTGGCGTTAAAGTCCCCCATGACAATATCGCACCTCTCCAGGCCGTCCAGCCATTGATCCACCACTATTCAGTCCCTATTCGGCCTGATGTAAACCCCACCAACCATCACCGAATGTCCCGACTCTTTCTTCATTTCCAATACCACGTACGCCTCTCTGTGCTCCACCAACTTCACCCACCCAACCAAACTTTTTCTTACATATACTTCCACTCCACTTCCAGCCACAAACGAAAACAAATCAAAACAACTATTCTCCGCATCCACACAATCTCCACTTCTTGTAACAGGCATATCAACAAAAATAAAAATATCCACAAAGTAATACACATCCATCGCCACATTCCTGTTCCCTATTCCCGCCCCCACATTAATAGTACAAATGTTCACCCTCATTTCACCACTGTGATAGGGCAACATTTCCTTCAACCGCACCTGCATCTCCAGACTCCTTCGGCGGAGCGGATCGACTTCTCTTAAGAATCTTTGTGACCACCGTATTTGGCCTCGTAGTCCTATCCCCGACGGCTTCATTATTCCTAACCTGTTCGTCTACAGATGTTTTTCTTATCGTCGGGTCGGTGATTCTGAACCGTTTTCTGCTACGGTCATTAACGCCTTCCCTCGAAGTGTTGTCTGCCTCCAACGGGGTTGCAGGCCCGTATCTCGGGGGTGTCGATCTCCTGCTCATTAGCACCGGACATTCTCTGTACCCCGTGTAGTGATCTCCACCCTCGCATAGGAGACACTTCTTTTGGCAATGCGTGCATGCGACACCTTTTGGTCCCGGACAGTCGATAATAGGACATTTGTGATCTCCTGATAGATGGGCCTTTCTGCACCACCTGCACTTGCTTGTCAGTTTGCATTCGGGTAACGAATGTCCTACCATCAAGCAGTTGTCGCACACCACCGTGTCCGATCTTTCCCTCCAGACTCTTGCAAAACGTCTTCTACCACCAACCAGAATCTTGGGGTCGTTCGCCGCCATGATTCTTTTTAGCTCACTTGTCTCCTCAACCAGGACTGTTAGCCCAGCGGTTGACTGTTTCCTGCTCTTCATCTGGTGCAGTTTACCGACCCAGGATGGTCTCGCACACACGTAAATGCCCGGGTTGCTGCGCTCAATGTCGGCCGCCAACCCATCAAAGGAGTTTTCGTCCTGCCAATCTTTCGGATCCCATTCTTTCCCATACCCACCTTTCATAAGTGGTACCATCGCCACGTAAATTTTTACCTTTTTTGTATCCCTCACAAAGGTAAAGTCTCTCATCCCAATTGACTGTAGTGCATCTGTCATTGCTTGACCCGCCGTTATCAAATCCTCCGCTTTGGTACGAGCTAGTGTTAGCTCAACGTCACCCCACTTATTCCTTCCTGCCTTTGCAAAGTAGGCATCCACGTTCAAGTTCCCAAGCGTGTCATTCAACGTGTTTCTTACTTTGTCCACTGTCACTCCCGATGGGAGTCCATGTACCTTACCCCTCTCCTTCACAAATCTTACCTTAAGGTGCCTCTCCCTTTCTGGGGCACATTCCCTCTTGACGATTCCCGGGGCCAGAGTCTTGTTCACCTTCCTTCTGCTGGGCTTGCCTATCGCCTTCGTGAAACCGTCTTTGTCCCCACTCTTGGTTTTTTTCGGCCCACGTCATCTTCTTGTTCGAGAAGGTACCCATCTCTTTCTTGTAGGTCGGCACCGCTGCCGTATTTGCTGGCACCCCGGTGGATACAGTTGCAGGTTGCGCTGTCGTTTCCACCGCTCTCGTGGCTTTCGGTCCTGTTGGCGTCTTTACCGATTCCCCACTCATGGCCGGTACTTAAGGGACGTATTTCCCTTTACGCTCGCGTGATTGGCATCTATCACACCCATCCTCCTCCACCTTTTTCTTCCATGTCAGCAAGTCTTTCATACTCACCTCCAGATCTTCTATTATATCACGCATTCTGTCGGTGATATCTCGTTCCTCTTCCATCGCGTTTTCCAGCCTTATGATTCTGTCATGGTCCGACAAGACCGACTCGACCTCAGGCACACCCTCTTGTTCGACCACGGCCATGTCATCTACTGCCCTGACGGAGTTACCGTTCTCAATTTCCCCAATCGCATGCATGAGCATTTCGTCGACCGAAGATCTGCTGTATGCCACTGTGAAAGGCAGGCTCAGTTGAGTTTCTTCCACGGGGCTCGGTTCGATACTCTCCGCCTTGTCAGCGGCTCCTCTCCACATCCTTCTAACTGGCTCTGCTGTTGCCGGCACATCCACACTTGTGTGTTTGCTATCCCCGATCCCGTTACCCTCCGTAGTTTTCCCATCGTTCATCATCATGGCCACTTCCTTGTTTGTAGCTTTCCTCGGTTGGTAGTCGTCGTCCGAGGATCTGTCTTCCCTGAACTTCCTGTAAAGCTCCCTCTCTGACGGTGGTAAGTGTCCCAAAATTGTCGAGGCACCCCACGACAAAGGTGCGGAGGTGCTCGGGCTCATTATTGAAACATACGACTCCGATCCCTGGGATTGGGAGGGGACGTACTCGCTATCTTGGGAATGATTAAAACGTATTCCTGCAGAACACTCTTTATTCAACCCGCATCCGTTGCACCCTATCGTTAGCAGGGCACCCCTCAAAACAACCTCCAGCTCAGAAACCACCCTCGGATCCGCCCTTCCAACAAACTTCCACACCTCATCATCCCGGTTCACATTCGGGCAGCTGTTGACATGCTTCACGCTGAACTTGAGTCCGTCAGGAAGGGCGTACGAGGTGATCAACACTCTCGCTACCATCTTCCCACTTTTCCCTACTTCAGCCCTTTTACGGGCAACTTCCGTCATTTTCCCTTCTTTATGTTCCAGTCGGTATACTAGGGTATCCCTAGATATCTGACCGATGGAAGTGATAAATTCAGGTACTAGTGGCAAAAAATAATCTTAAATGAAACGTTTCAATAAACAAAAAACACTCTCTGTAAACTATCGCAACCGATGTGTCGAAACGTGATTGGCCGGTAAAACACTTTCAATCGATGAGAAGGAAAGTATTGACGCTAGTGAGGATTTTCTTGAACCTGTCCAACCACCACTGCCTATGTGTTTAAGCTGTGGCGAATTTGCCTTCTTCGTATGCTCCTGTTGGCTCGGTTGCCTCAGTTTCGCTCTAGCTCCAATCCGACTTTCACCAGATTATACGGTATTCCCCCACCACCTCATTTCTTATATCCTGCATCAAAAACGACTTCTGAAGTCTCAAGTAATACAAGTACCGTACTAGACAATCTTCCTACCGGCCCTATCTGATGACTGACTTTAATACCTCAGTCCTACGAGTGAAGAAAATTGTTGGACAGCTGGATTCCCCACCAAAAAAAACGGAGTATCATATTCCGAATAATCAACTGCCCAGAAATATTTAAAATTCAAAACATTGGATAGATAGCTTCAACCATCTCCGGGAATTGCCTATATAGATTCCAAAAAGCTCTTACTAAAGAAATACCCGTCTATGACTGCTTGATTTGAAATTACCTCTAAAAGCACAGACCAACAGGCACTTTTTTGGTGCAGCAACAAGAAATTCCAAATCCCAACCCTACTCAATACAGCTACCGTAGAAACTGGAATGATTGGACCTCTCGCTAAGACGTTCGAAATTCCCTCTCTTGGATAGGGGGGCGAGCGCACAGCGAAAAGTGACCTCCTGAGACCGAGCTTAAGACAGAAAAAAAAGAAAAAAGAGCCAGACCATACCAACAAAGGCAACTCCAAAGTCCTAGAGTCAGGTCCAATTATTCCAGTTCTTACGGTAGTAGAGCAGAAATGATGTCCGAATTTCAAAAACAAGTAGAGGTAAAGTGGAGAAGCAATAGGCTTAGTGAATGAAATTATTTTCATCTCAATTCCAAACTCCAAGTTGATATTGATGTGTGAAAACTCCATGTTTTGGTGTGAAATTGGGATTGTCCCGCAGTTTTCTTCACTTGTATGCAGCCATCTTTACTTAGGCACAGGGCATTGTGATCGCCCAATCCCTTTGGCCCCCGTTTCGCCAAGATAAGTTCCGATTCTAACAACCCCCCGAACATATTGAACAGTGCGCCAAGGTTTCTCCTCCTTGTTGCTTTTTACTCCGCGCGCAGCGCGATTCCCCGATCTACTCGAGTACTTCCCACTCGCTTTTTAATGCAAAAGGTACTTGCGGCTCTACCTTTCTATTGGTGTGTTCTATCATGTCTGTCCGTGCTAAGTTGGGCTGCGGGGCTGAAGTGAGTTGAACCCATAGCAAGCCCGCTAACCTTTATCAACTACGGTAGCTACTTAGTATTAGTGGGAAGGCCAGGCTTAAAACACTCCGCGCTCCCAGGTCTTTCGAAGGCCTAGCTGTCGTACTCACTTCTCAGACCTTGAAACGCTCGACAAAACCCACTCGGGTTTGATCGCCTGGAATTTTGAACAAGATGTCTAGTAACGACCGGTGTGTGATGCTTTCTCATGTTCTACGTCCTTAGGGTGATGTCATCTAACTACTTATTGACTATCATTGTGGTTAAAGCCCTCAAGTCCGATCTCAACCGCCGCTTCCGAACCCAACCCCCTGGGGCGATCACAATGCAATAAATGCTGGTGCCCGCTTCTACCCCGGGGGGGCTGTATTCGAGGGTAGGTGGCCAGACTCCCAGATGGTGAGAGCCTGTCAGCTCATCTAGGACGGATAGAACCCAGGGATCAAGCCTCGGAGCCCGCACCTGAAGAAACGGAAGCTTGCGATGCCCTTGTTAGGGAGCCGCCAGCTTGGAAGTTGAATTACAATATCGGCAGTGGCGCCTTCGGAAGTGTATTTTTGGAGAAAGTCCAGACCCGTGAAATGGAGTTCCCTGAGCTATGGGCTGTGAAGAGGATATTACGAGGATTGCAACACTTTCCTACCAAGCAGTACCAAGCTGAGATCAAGAATTTACAGACATTGTCAAAATTTAATGTAAGTTTTGTCCAAAATTGCATCCTTTCATAACCGGCATTGGTCTGATGCGATCCACCGGAGGTTTTGTTTGACGTGTCGATAGCATGAGTGTTTCGTCAAATTCTATTCCTCCTATGAGGATGATCACTACGTGTACATTGCTATGGAGTATATTCCTATAGGGGATATGTCGAAGACCTTTGTGGATGGTTATCGGTGGAGTGAAAGTGATACGAAGGTGGTAATCAAACAGCTGCTCCGCGGATTGGCAGCAATGCATAATGTAGGGATCACCCATCGCGATCTGAAGCCTAAGGTCTGCACGCTCCCCCCCCCCCCCCCCAAACTACCACAGTCAAATTTTAATAGTCATTAGAACATATTCCTCTACCTCACAGAGAATGAGACTCATGCCCTCCGTGTAAAAATTGGTGACTTTGGTACCTCAAAATACATCCCACTCGTGGGCGCTTCCACCTACCTGAAGACCACCGCTGGCACACCGGGTTACATGGCGCCCGAAGTATCAGACACATCTAAAAACAAGACCAATAGGGTAGACATCTGGTCCCTAGGGTGTATCTTGTACCGGATGGTCGCTGGACGCTCACTCTTCATGGACCTCAACCAGGTACTGATATACTACATAAAAAAATCCTCCCCCCCCCCGGAGGTCGAAAAAATGGGCTTCAGTGTCCCCTGTGTGAGCTTCCTCCGTGACGTCCTGCAGCCGATTCCAGAGGACCGACCAACCGCTGAGGATTGCCTCAGCCAGTCCTGGATCATGGACGGAGCTCCTGGATCAGAGTACTCCATTGGAGGGGACCTCTACACGACGTTGTCCAAAATTAAGCTTGGAGCGCCCGACCTGCATTCACTCTCAGATATGGTTGGTAATCTGGCGTTGGACAACACTCATGCGAGGAGTTTGTCGGCGTGACGCCGGGCATACCGAAGTCTACAAGCACTTTCGATACTATCAGAACCCTTGGCTTCCGTTAGGCTATTGGGATTGGGGGGGGGGGAGGGCGCAAGGAGCCGATTTTCTTTGTTGTTTCTACTTGCCATTTCTGTTTCCTTTTCCTATCCGTTTCAGTTAGGGGTCTACCATGGACCAACAATTTGTACCATGTTCCCGCCGAACTGCCAAACTCCCGAACTAGAAATGGTGGGTTTTTTCTGGGCCGAATGGCTTTCACCATAATTCCTCTTTGTGTGTTTCGCATTACGATTTTACTTCCCTAGCTTGAGTTAAGTTATACCATAAACCCCCCTCTTTTTTTGATGTATCCATGGTGCGCACAGCCCAATGGGGGGGTGCAAGCATCGCTAGGTTCAATTCAGTTTTCACCGGATGGCAGGGACAAGACGGAATAAAGTAGGATATTAGGCTGAAATTCATTACTCTCTAAAATTCGACCAACAGCTAGACTCGCAACAGCAGACCAAGCACCGGAATACTTGTAAAAACTGCGGACCGCCTCTACTGGGTGTTCTTGGACCTTTTGGGACAAGGAATTGACTTGTTATGTTTTTTGTATCTCCTGAGTCCATTTTTTGGCTGTTGTCGCTTCCGGAAATTTAATCTGACCCCCGGTAGGATTAGGCCAGCAAGCATGCAATACGGTATCATACTTGTAGTCAGACAAGGTTCGAGGACAAACTAAGGGTACAGGAAGCAATGGGCAGTGATGAATGCGTTGTAGTGGTGCGCCTCAGTTTAATTGCAAGTTCTGGTATCATACAAGCATCAGAGGCTGTGACCCGTTGCCGTCGCAACAAGCCAGAATTAACTAACTTGCTCGCCGCGAAATCCCTCTATCGCAGTATTGAGGTTTCACTTTGCCACCTTTCACTCGCCGTGCAGTGAGGCTCTTCGCAATTTCCTGCTTTAATCCCTACTCGCTTTTTAATTAACCGATAGTTTAAGCCCTCGGGTACCTGAGGATCTACTTTGCTATCATTAGGGTTCTCCATCTTCCCACCCCGTGTTGCAGTGCTTGGTGGGTTGCGGGGTTGAATCGAGCTAAACTCAGTGCGACCCCGCTAACCTTATCAGCCAGTCGACTGTCAGCTATCATACCTATTCAGTACTGGTATCAGCAGCAAGGTTCGTCTTCGAAGGTCTATCGAGGGCTTAGCTATCGTGCACATTCCCCGGTCCAGAAGACTACGGGAGCAAAACCCCACTCCGGCGTTATCAGCTCAGATCTTGAATAGGATGTCTGGTAACGACCGGTGCGTTAGGCCTTCCCATTTTCGCAACTGCTTTCCCATAGTGACACTACGTAGAGAGCTAATTACTTATTAACTCTCACTGTGGTTAATGCCCTCATATCAGCTGTGCAGTTAGGATGAATGTCAGTGGCGTCGATGCCCTTTTGCAATTTGATACGAACAAGTTGCTTGCCCGATCTCTCCCGCCGCCTCTAAGTCCAACCCCCTTGGGTCATCACCATACGATAAATACTAGTCCCAGGCTCTCTCCTAGGGGGGCCGGATTCGGAGGCAGATGGCCGAGCTCCTGGACGGTGGTAACAATCTCTCAGCTCATCTGGGACGGATAGAACTTAGGGATAAGATCTTAGAGCCCGCATCTGAAGCAACGGAAGACCATGATGTCCCTGTTAGGGAACCGCCGGCTTGGAAGTTGAATTACAGAGCAGGGAGGGGGCCTTCGGAACTGTATTTTTGGAGAAAGTCTAGAAGCGTGGAATGTAGCCCCCTGGGTCATGAAGGGGATATCGCGACACTTACAAACTTCCCTACCAAGTATCGAGCTGAGATCAAGAATTTATAGGCGTTATCAAATGTTAAAATTCAGGCCGAGTAAAGCGAGTAGAAAATGTAGAGTAAGCGGTAGAGAGATGAATTAGAATTGGGCAGTTCACTTGGGCATATGATAGACGTTCAAATTCGCATAACATTTTCTAACTAGACTATCAGGTCCTTTATCATAGGGTCTGCTTTCCTGAATGCCATACCTGTGTGGGTGAGAACTCGGTCTCCATCCACACGGAGGAAGAAAATTTTCTTTGACTGAAACAAGGAAGAAACAATTAGAAGCAAGGAGATAAAGTTTTTTGGTATGAGACGAAGGGAGATGCAGTAGAGCGTTTCAAGAAAGGACTAATAGGAAGAAATAAGGTTAAACGATATCAAGCATAAGGGGACAAAATTCCAACATCAAATGTAGGTTTTTTCCAAAATTGCATCCTTTCATAACAGGCATTGGCCCTATGTGATCCACCGGGGGTATTGTCTGACTTCTCGACAGCACGAATTGCTCGTCAGGTTCCATTCCTTTTATGAGGACGCTAGCTATGTATGAATTGTTGCAGGGTATCTCCCCATAGGGGACATGTTGGAGAGCCTTGTGAATGGCTATCGGTGGAAGGAAAGTGATACGAAGGTGGTTATCGAACGGCTGCTCCAACGGATTGGCGATAATAATTTACATAACGCAGGGATCACACATCGCGATCTGAGGCTGGGGGTCAGCACCCCCGCTCCTTCGCCCAAACCACTACAGTCAAAACTTAATGGCCGCCAGGACATATTCCTCTACCTCAGAGAATGGGGCTCACGTCTTCCGTGTAAAAATTGACGACTTGGTACCCCAAAGCACGTCCCACTCTCCAAAGCCTCCACCTACCTAAAGACTACCACTAGCACACGAGGCTACATGGCGCCCGAAATGGATGATAGCGATATCTAAGACTAACTGCATAGACATCTGGTCCCTCGGGTGTATCTTGTATCGGATGTTCGCTGGCGGCTCTCTGTTCCCTACTCCCCGCAGGTTCCATAGATATGTTATTGCTGCACTATCCCCACCTCCAGAGGTCAAAAACGCAGGCTTCAGTGTCTCCTATGTAAACTTCCTCGGCGACGTCCTGCGGTCAGGGCCAGGAGCCCGATCGAGCGCCGGGGGTTGCCTAAAGGAGGCCCGAATCATGAACAAAGCTTCCTGATCAGAGAACTCTATTAGGTCGGACCTCTACAACAGGTTATCTAAGATTAACCTTACAATTCCAGATATAGATACATTCTCGGATATGGTTACTCATCGAACGGCGGATAACCCTCTTGTGGTGGGTTTCACGACTGGGGCGACACCAGTGACGGACTCGATGGCGAGCCCGTAGACGCCCGCAAGGGCCTTTGATACTAGTTCCTCGAGAACCCTCAGTTCTCCGTTTTGCCTTTGAGATAGGGGAGGGTAGAGGACGGGTTTCTTTTCCTTTCTTTCTTTCTTTCTACTTTCCATTTCTCTTTCCTTTCCATTCTCTGTTTGTCAGGAGCCTATCATGGACGAACAATTTGACACCAACCTTCCCTGCGATCTACCGAACCAGAGATGTCGAGCATTTCTAACGACGGGAGATAGCTTTCATTCTCGTCCCCCCTTCCTATCTTCCATTTTCACTTACTTGGCCCCGGGGTAAGCTATTCGCCATGAACCACCGTTTTTTGATGTGACGATGGCGCGCATATACCGATTCGGGCGCAAGAACTGCAAGTTGGGAATCTTTTCAGTGGATGGTAGGTAGGAAGGAAGAGGGATTTCATGTTCTATTTATTAGCTTCTCAAAGCGGCCAGAAAAGTTGGAACGGAAATAATCTCAGAGTTTTCCAATAAAGTCAGCATCCCCCTCCAATTGTATTGCCGGCAGTCGAGTAGAATTCCTAAAAGCCAGAAAATAAAACTCCCGAGGGAACAGCCGCAGATAGCGTCCTCGTTTCTCCCCCTTTTTTCTTCACGCGTGCACGATTTAATTAGGTTTGGTTCGCACAACTCTACGTGCGGTTCCCATCAAGCAGTATCCATAGCGCAGGCTCTGGTAAGGGGTTAGAGCACTCGACTTCCGAGAAAGCTTCAACCCGCAGGGGCCCAAGACTCCCTTGAGCAACGAAAGGAAATAAATTTATCGATTCTGGTGGGGCAATGTGATGGATGACTAAAAAACTCTAACATATCATCTGCAGGATTATTTCCCTCCATCATAAGCTAGAGGTCTAGAGCGTGTGTTAAAATGAAAAAGGAGGCAGTAAATGCATGATGTAAGGGGAAGACGAGGTGTTGGAGGTTAAGGCTGGAAGGTGGGAAGGTGGATAGAAGCAGCATTGGCAATAGCCACAACTAGTGTATTATCTTATCGGTAGTGTGAGAGTTGACGGAAGCGGATAGTTTTTTGAGACAAAGAAAGCGGATAGATGATGAATAAGACGGGAGAATAGTTTTAGTAGTTTCCTTTGTTATAGACGGAAGGGTTATAGCTATGTCTTTCCTTTATTCAGAGTACGGAGATACGCAGGCAAATGGGATAACGCATGAAGGAGAGATTGACAGGTGTGGCAGACGATAGAATGACTGAGGGAGTTTTTCTTATATAGACTTATGTTTGGTTAGTTTAGAGAATGACGAGCGAATGAAGTTTCTGATTTTTCCTAGTACCCTTTTAGTTGAGCCCTAGTCTAGTTCGACTGTTCGACCGTTACGCGCGATAATCCCCCGCAAAAGGCAGAAGGGGGTAATAAAAAGCAATAGGTATGATATTATAGCCAGTGTCAAGCGTCCCGTCGGCCATGTGGGCATTGCCAGGACTCCGGTCCCGGGTGTCGTCTCAAGCTGTAGGGCAAGAACGTCCGTCCTTTGAGAAGGACTGCTGTCTAAAAGGGTGACTGTACATGTACCGTACTATAAATCCCTACAGTCCTCTACGGACCACGGTACTCGAGTACGGATCGGTAACTCCCGAACGGTATCGACCTGTAGTCCTCACCCGTCATCTGCGGTCCTTGCCAATTACTCGGGTATGGACGTGGGTGATTGGACAGCCAGGGATTAGAGGTGTCAAAGCTTCTTGCTCGTTTGAGCAATTTCGATGCTAAATTCATTCTTTCATTTCCTACGAGGGCAGTAAGTTCAGGCCTCTAGAGTCCCTGTCTGTCCGATCACCCAGGTCCATCTCCCAGTACGGTACCTACGGTATATCATAAGGCCCCCCGATTACCTGCAGAGCCTGTCATTCAGAGACCCGGAAAATTGCGCCACCTGAGACACCCGTAGTCCCCACCCGGCCGTCCCGGGAACCCTTTCAGGTACTGCCGTCCGTCTCGTCCGGACCCGAGGAAGGACGGACTGGACGCTTGGGTTTACTAATTATACTATAGCTAGGATTTCTCTATCGCGGTTATGATACAAGGCTACTTTTTACATAAGATACTACTGTCTTATAAACCGACTTCAGTAAGTCAGAATGTCTTAGGAAACAAGCACTTGTTCCTTTTTTTTTGTCTCTCACCCCTTCCACCCTCTCCCATCATTTTCCCTCTTCTCTCTCTTGAATGTCATTAATTTTTCTTTTAAAATGACTACCTTCCCCTTTCCTCACTCAACGCAAGTCTTAATCTACAGTTCCTCTGCTGTGATCGGTCCTGGCCACTGGCCATTGCATATACCGGTAGGAGTAACGTCTTCCACGCCATATTGAGCGCCCGGAATAGCGAGCCATCTGCAAGTTTAGGCAATGTGATTGACTGAACCTCAGTCCGGATTTAAATAGTGGCTAGTATTTGGGTGGATGGCTCGCTATGGCATGGAAGACGTTAATCAGTAGGGGTAGAAGAATTGCTTGACGTATTTCCTAGCCCATACGTCCTACTCGAGTATACAGAAATACATGGTTGCCAAGCACTGCTACTGGACCACTCCGCCCTACCACACACGGGGATTACCTACTGCTGATCTAATACCTAACCGAAGTGTATGTCCTCCCTGAGTTTCCCCCGCTATGATTTATGCTGCTTGGGAAAGCATCAAAAAAAAAGGCGTGAACTAGTAACGTAGACTGCCTCCCAGCCACTTCGACATCCTCCTGATCCGGACAGCTAATCCCAAATAAGAATCTTCCAGGTGGCTTATTTGGATGAACTATGGTTACTGCGTTGGCTGCCACTCGTTTCCTCATACAAAGTCCACCAATCAACATGGGTCTCGGTAGGGGGGGGGGGGTCTGGTGGTCTAGGAGGCTATCTATTGTTCAATATGGGGGATTTGCTCACCTTTTGTGGCATAAACAGTCCTCGAACCTTTGTGTAACGGGTTTCGGATTTAGTGATTGGGCAGTTGTCAGTTAACCTAGGGGTCCGGCATCACGATCGACCCCGCTTTTCCTCAATCTCAAATAGTTGCGTTAACGGATCCTAATCGAATGGAAAATCTTCCTCTCAACAATATTCAAAGTCGCGAAAATCGAAAAATGTCACAAGATCCTGGCCCTTTAGCCCTCGTCCCTACCACCCCAAGCTATAACATAAAATTTTTCAATAAAACCATACACAACAACTGCATTTCCCCCGATGACGAGGCTAAGATACTGGAATGGCTGTCTCCACTAGAGCCAGGGTCACGGCATCGAGACATCGGAGCCCAGCAGGTTGAGGATATAGGAGCCTGGCTGCTGGATGCGAAAGAATTCAGACGCTGGCACGATGGCAGTAAGGAGGGTGAATCTAATCATGCGACCCTATTCTGCCACGGTAGTCCGGGAGTGGGAAAGAGTCATGTCACGTAAGGGAGACTACATCGTTGTTAGAAATTAAAGAATGGTATTGCTAATGGGTTGCGATAATAGTTGGCTAGTTATAGAAGAGCTGTTCCGTGAGGCCAACGAGAATACTAATGTTGTATTTTTTTACTTCGACTTTGTTGCCCGAAGCGAGCAGTCGCCAGCAAACATGCTCGGTTCCCTGCTAAGGCAGCTCGTTGGCGGGTTGGGGAAAATTCCCGAACTGGTAGTCCAGACTTTTAGAAAGCATGGACGGGGTGCTGGGGGCAAAGGACTACCAATTCCAGAAATTTTGAACCTGTTCAAAGCTATTACAGCTACAAAGCGCACATTTATATGTGTCGATGCGCTTGACGAATGTGCCCCAGAGCACCGGATGGCAGTTCTTGGATCACTAAGACAGATTCTGCAGGAATCACCAAATACTTCCTTATTTATGACCGGAAGACCATATGTGCGGAGTGAGGTGGAGAGGGGGTTAGATGGAGGGGCGACTTTTATGTTAATACAGCCTACGGAAGATGGGATCCTCGGGTATCTACGCGATAAACTCCAGAATGACCCTAACCCAGAGATAATGAATAGTACACTGGAGGCAGAGATTATGAAGACTGTTCCCAAAATAACTTCAGGAATGTATGTAGAAACGAGTGCAAGGGAAAGGCCTAAGCCAATGGCTGACATATTTGAATCTAGATTCCGACTCGCTTCCCTGTATATAAAGGCAATCCTGCAAGGGATTACTCTTGCTGACCGGAAAAAAGCACTGGAGTCAGCAGGAGGTGGTGCAGCCTTAAGGAAAGCATATGATGGGACTCTGGAGCGGATAAAGGCTCAGGGGAAGGAAAGGACAAAGCTCGCGATGGCCACTCTGACATGGGTCTGTCATTTTGAGCGGCCGTTACAGATTGATGAGCTGTGCCATGCGCTGGCAGTGCAGAGAGAAGCAACAGATTTTGACCCCGATCGTATTCCTTCGATAGGTATTCTGCTCCACTGCTGTCAGGGGTTAATCACGGTCGACGAGAAAACTTCGGCTGTGTGCTTGATCCATGATACCGTCAAAAACTATCTGTGTAGTCTCCCAGCTCTCTTCAGTACGCCACACTCGATACTTGCAGAAATTTGCTTAGCCTATCTGAGCTCACGATATGTCAGTGACCTCACATCCCGTTCCCTTCCAGACCATCAGCGCACGCCATTCCTCCAATATTCCTCGAGATACTGGGGGGAACATGCAGGCAGAGGACGACTCTCAGGGCATGCGAGGACCCTTGCCCTGAAGCTTTTGGACCATTACGAAGACCATGTGTCCGCTGGATCGCTTTTAAGGCAGGTAGTACATCCAAATTGTATTGGGGACATTGGCGCTTCTCCGCGCTTCTCCGGACTACACGTTGCATCGTTCTTCGGGATTGCTGAGCTTGTGGATGTAATTCTAAAGGCTGGTGGCTGTGGGGTCAACGGACGAGATTGCACAGATAGTACACCACTTGTGTGGGCGGCGAGAAATGGGCATGCAGAAGCGGCCGAACTATTGCTAAGACATAAGGATGTTCAGCCTGACTACCCCGATATCTATGGTCGAACACCACTCGGGGCTGCTGCTGCCAACGGGCATGAGGGCATGGTGGGACTATTGCTGGACCGGGGTGTCGACCCCAATCTCTCCGATAAGCATGACGAAACGCCTCTCGGGTGGGCTGCTATCAATGGATACGAAGGAGTAGTTAGGCTACTGCTAGGACGGAAAGATATCGACCCCAATCTCCCAGATGCCAATGGTCGAACGCCACTCGGGTGTGCTGCAGTCGAGGGGCATGAAGGAGTGGTCGGGCTACTACTGGGACATGGAGGTGCCCGCCCCGATCGCCCAGATAATTCTGGTCAGACGCCGCTCTGGTTTGCGGCTTTCAGGGGACATGAAGGAATTGTCAAGCTATTGTTAGAACGAAAAGACGTCGTCCCCGATCGCCCAGATCGAAACAGCCAAACACCGCTCAGATGCGCTGAAATCGAGGGACATGAAGGGGTGGTCAAGCTATTGCTCAAACGGAAGACGTAGACCCCCACAGGCCAGATGACCACGGCTACTCTCTTAGGCTGCTAGGGAGAGCCATGGAGGGATTGTGAAGGTACCGCAAGCCCGGACCCGGAAGCCCGTGAAATACCTAGATGCGCAGCGGCCCCGCCACCTGGAGGAAACCAAGTTGAAGCAGAAGCACCAGGCACCTAATCGGCCATTCTCAAAACGCGTGGGGTTCCCCGTTACGAGCACCACCCTTTCCCATCTTCGGGAGTCTTCAATACGCTATTTCTTGGACCGTTATCCTCTTCCTTTCTTATCTGTCTCCACATTAATCTCATAGCATTATCCTGAACCTCCCTGCTGCCATAGGCAGAAATCCCGCACGTATGCGGGCATACCCCTCTGAAACCTCCGGATTAACGTTTACGGGTCAAGGCACCCAAGTTTCTGTTCCTTGTGTTTAACGCACGACTAACGGAGGACTATTCTGTTCGTTGACTTGCGTCACTTCTCTTTACTGCAACTCCCTGGTTGGATGAACCCCTTGTTATAAAATCTTATTTTTTCCCACTCTTCCTGTATTCATTTCCTCCTTGTTCTCCCTTGGTAGCGGTAGACCGGTAGATGGACAGATAGAAAAACTACATAGACTTTTCTTTCCAATACATACTTAGTGTAGGCGCCCCCCCGGAGCCGACGTCAACTAGGGAATCGACTCTAGGCAGTGTGATTTCGAACTGCGATTGTTCCGGGCATCAATCGGTACTCTAGTTTCTCGTTCAAACCGGAAAACCCCCTATCATCCAACCGAATTCCGAACAGAGTTTTTTTTATATTAAATCCGTAGACTAATTTCCAACTTGGGCCCACCTAATACTTGTATCCAGCAGGAGGCAGGCGACTAGTTTAAAGTAAACTGAGGGGTAAAAATGTACTTGTACATATTCGCTAGTGCACCGGGGTTTATCCCTTCTTGATTGTTATCTTCCCTCGCCTCTTTGCTTCAGTAACGCGGTTGTTCGCGGTTTTTTCGCTACCGGTATTTCCCCCTTGCTTTTACATGAAAAGAGTGAATCCAGTGCTCGGGTATTTGACATTCTACTTTGCTATTAGTGTGATGCGCCAAGTTAGGGTTTTCTATCTTCCTAGCCCATGTTATTTACTCGGTACTGTACTCGAGTACAATACCGGTATTGCATGCCAAAGCATCTAGTGACTCTTTAAAGATCTGCGAGCACCTGGGGTGATATTTGAAGGAATTTTGGACCATAATACGATTTTTTCATTTTTTCCAGCTTCAGGATGCATTGAATGAAGAGTGCGAAGTAGACCAGTTTGGGCGGTACATGCTATTCTACCGGTGATTTTTGTCGCCAGCCTCGTACTAGCCTGCGGTGAGGTGTTTTTTGACTCAAACCTATGAGGCTCCAAGTTCAGGTTGGGGATAGGATCGCGATATGATCTTCATAATAAGATTGTGGTGTTTTGCACCCGTGTCCACCTTCCTAAATAGGAAGTGGGTGGCGGGGTAAGGAAGATATGGGGGTACAGGGCTTGGCTTACCTATCGGACACATCGACCTGATTATAACGTCAGGTAACGTCCTAGCTAGGCTTCATCAGTTTGAATCTTGAAACTACCAGCTACTCTCATACGACCACTGTAAGTATGATGAAGGGTGTGAGGTACTGCCTGTGCATCCCGGGGGCTAGAGATTGGGGGGCTAATACTGATCAGCGAATAGGCAACACCGACAGCGGAGAATCCCCCAAAGCCGAGCAAGACCAACTGACCGACCTACATGTCCGATCCGAACCGCGACTCCCGAACTCAACAGCCACTTCCGAACCCAACTCCCTGGGGTGATCCCAATGTGATCAATATTGGTCCTCGCTTGTCCAGGAGGGCTACATCCCGAGGTAGGCGGCCAGACCCCTGGATGATGGTGAAAACCTATCATCTCATTTAGGACGAACGGAACCTATATGGCCCGTTTTTGATGATCTTTTTTTTTAACTTGCAGTTAATTAGGGACAACCCCTCAGAGCTCGGGCTTTAGGGAACAGGCGATGGTGCCCCTAACATCCTCAGAGACCTTGCCTAGAGAAGCTAGATCCGACATTGCTCCTGATACGGATAGTTCCCCTGTCGCCCTTCGGGTAGCTAGGGTGATATTCCGTTGGTTAGTTGTAAAAGCCAGATATGTCCCTACAGAATTTGGCCATATGCTTACCATGTATTCCCCAAATCTCGTTTTTCCGAGTATATAGGATCCTGGCCTTATTTGCCATTTTCAGAGAGCGCCAGCAAGACAACTCCGCGAGACCCACCTGCCCTCAGCCCGCACCCTCTTTAGGTATCATGACTATTGAGAACAATAATAACAAGGTCGGAAATGTGGGAAATAGGCGCGGCGGCGCAACAACGAGTATCTACGGGCCCGTAGGGGCACCCAGTGAACTTGCGAGGGCCGAGTGGAAAAATGCTCGATTCAACTACGGCACGCCAGCTTAACCGCCGTAACACCATTGTGGATGATAAACTGGGACGGGTTTCATGGTCCTCTAAGGGGCGCGCGTTTGAGTCCGTCTGTCTAGCCGGGGACCGGATGCCGCTACCAACGACTGATTTTTTGCGGAATTCGACCTACGATCTCCTTTCTTGAGGTGTTAATTATTTATTTTTTGTATTGTTTATGCGCAATGATTTTCTGGAAGTCTCGCTTATTTCAACATCACAATTCCCCCCTTTCTAACTAGAAAAACTTTTAAATGAATATCCGGTTGTTATTTTTACACTGCAGTGAAACCTCCGATATCTACCACCTCCAAGACTTCCAACCCTCTAATAATTCCAGTGTTCGCAGAGTCACGACATTTGACGTATGGGAAATCCTTTAGAAAATTCTATACCTCTTATAGTTTCCAATTCCAGGACATTCTACAGACCTTAGCTCCAGCAAAAGTAGCCTTTTATCATACTTCACGGTGGAAAATAGTCTTTAGTTATGTCTGCCTTGGCCGCACTCTCTTATTTGAATTCATACTCTCTATTCAGTTCCACGCAAATTTTCCTTTTTCCATCGCCATCATTAGATATCACTCGATTTAAAGGGTTATATCTGGCCGCCCTCCTGTGCCAAGACCCCTCTCCTCTTCCCATCCCCTCCTTATTTCCGGCCTTGGGTTACTCCCTACCTGCTGGAATTATCGGAGGTTTCACTGTATATTATGATGGGAGAGCTCTGTTTTTATTTATTTGTTTAATTATTATTGCCCCATTTGTGGTGCCATCAGTTTACTACTGTTACCACCAATTCGTATCGCGGCCATTATTTCACAGCTATGATAGGACACAGCGAAGAAGCCATCCATGCCCGCACTAATATGTCATGCGGCTGCAAGAGGAGTTAGGTTTTCACTACCTTTCCAAGCCTTAACATATATACACGACCTGAGATTGTAAAAGGGATAAATAAGTAATGAAGTTGGGTAATGTTGATAAAGCCTATCCATCGCCAAGACAGTAGAGTGTCGTTAACTCAGGAATACTCGGGACAGTATGTAACACGGGGAGTACGGAAGAGTAGATAGGGCGGGACAACAAACCACTATCACTCCCCTCAAATTCGTACCCTCCTGAAATTCGGATTCCTGGCTACGCATGTCGGGCACCAGCGGTACCAGTCACAACAGGGTGGAAGGTACTTGATAATCGATTGCCCCCAACCTGCCCACTCTCTTCTCTTTTGGCGGTCTATTGGGTTACTTTGGGTATTTAGTAGTAGGCTATCACTTAATCTATGCCGGCCGGTATGACTGATACCCGATCTGCACGGCCCAGAATTCGAATTGGAGGGGGACGCGATGGTACACCGCTCAGGTGACCGGGTAGTGGTCTGTGATTTGCGGCGAGCAAAAAAACGATGTTGGAAGAAGTCCCAACAGGAGCCTCACGACCCCGACGCCTCTAGGGTAAGACTGTGTAAACCGTTACCACAAAATCAGACCATACCTCTAGCGAGGAGGACACTCCCGAGTTGAAAAAATCCTTTCCACTATCGTAAGTCCTGTTGATGGCTCCTAGCCCTAGGTTAAAATTAACCCAGAAGGGAGCTAAATTAAAACTGGCGCTCGCGGGGGGCTACTCTCGTCGGCATCACCCCCAGTGTCGGGCAGTGTTGGGGTGTTTATCTTTGCTGTTACTACTGTCAGTGATGGGGCTATCGTTATAGGGGTGGGTGTTGTCTGTCTCTAGTCAAGTGGCCACGAAGCTCTTGCATCAAACAATCGAGGTAAAATGTTAGCGGAAGGAGTGACCCACGTTTTAGTATTCGCGCGCAAATCAAGTCATGATGCAACGAGCCTTGGATTTTGGGGAATTTTTCGTTGGTCAGCACCATACCTGTAACTCTGATTGAGTCCATGAATTGTTGTGAGGTTGCGGAATGCGGGAGGAGCGCCGGCCGGCCCACTGAGGAATATCTTCAAAGTGTCCGTTCGCCAGTTCACAATGAGTAATCGCTATCTAAAGTGCAAGTAGCAGAGGCTCAATCAGTGGGGCATCGGGCGGTGCGCAGTCTGGCGCTCTACTTTAATACAATTCTCTCCCAAAGAGAAAAGACAAAAGGCGAAACATAGCTCTCACCTGCCTGTCAGGCAATCGGACAATTACCCACGCAACGGAGTGGTCACAGTATGCAGAGCTGCTAACTACAAACCCTGGCGTTGGCACACCTGCTTCTTACTACATCGTATGCCTAGAAATCATTACAATTCGAGTGTCCGGTGCTCCACTATAGCGGGGATCGCAGCATTTGTATCGGAAATCTAGAAGAGGATGAGAACCCCCACAATGGAAACACTATATAGTCGCACCGCGCTATCCCAGATGGCCAAAATCCAAAGAATCTGTCAAGTACAGCAGGCTATCCGGTACGAAGGGCCAAGCTTTGGCGTGGAGAAATTTGGCACAGAGAGATTCCTCCGGGGCCATGAGGCACTCAGGTTACTAAGGCTACTTTCTACTCTGGTTAGGAAATGAGCTCTCTACAGTAGCTTGACAGTTTTCCGAGGTCGAGTTTGTGGCGTTCATATAGTGGAGAGATTAACTTGAGTTTTTAGAGGGAACAGGCTGTTTAGTTGGTTAATATGATAGTGGGGAACATGAACGCGCTCGCCAGGTATATCACTTTCCGCTCCCTCTCCTGCTTCGACCCGGAGTTCGAGCGAGTATTTAAACCACGATCCTGCTCTCGTGGGTATAGATTGTGGAGTGTCCGAAGGCTCCTTGTTAGCAAGCGAGGAAAATCATATCCATGGTCAATCACTCGATACCTTAGTTCCGGTAGTGTAGGAAATTCTGTATCGGAGATGAGGGCTTGAAGAGAAAGCAAAGGCAGGTTGACTGTGAGAGCAGTATGGTTCGTAGAAGGAAGATTAGGATCATTCCGATGTGTCTGTACACTGCTACTTGGGCGCTGGGCCATGGTATTTATACTCATGAGAGGCATCTACATTCAAGGGGAATGATCTGAGTTCCGCTGTTCCCCACCGGACATACTTTTGCCAAATTGAAGCCGTTTTTCCAACAAGTCTACTTGGAAGTATACTCCGATGTGCTAGAAAGCGCGAGCATGCCTGATAATCTTCTGTCTTGTGAGAGGAATGTTGGGTGGTCATGTTAATGTACCTAGACTCCCTCTACTATAATACTATAGGACGGGGGTATTAGGCACACATATTAAGATGTGTATAAGCAATTCTGATAGCTTCTCTCCCGTTCCACCTATACCACCAAACTCCGTTTATAGTCCTCTATATCCGTCCCCATCCAACCCTTTCTTGGATTTTCCAATCATACTGCCGACGTATGATAGGCACTTATCCTAGGCCGAGGCAAGCGAGGAGAGGGAGCGCACCAGTAGAGGCGGTAACAGTGGCTTGTTTAACACTGTAAATGGGAGAATGGGGTGGCTTAAATATAAAAAACACCCTAAGAGGGGTGACATTATGATACATAGACACTAAGCCCTACCTTTCCACCATCCAAATTGACTGGCGCATGTAAAACCTCCCATGAGCTCAATTCACTCATCCCCCCTCCCACCGCCATCGCCTTCACCACCACTTGGTACGCTCTAGCGGTCCATCCTGTGCAGCGAAATCCCTCTGCGGCTATCTTAGGCTAGGACGGCGTGCTCTATGGGGTGAAAAGGTGTTGGGCCGGAAGCTATGCTAAGAGATGTCTGGGGGGGCTGAAGGGGGGTGGGGAAGTTTGAAGTTTCGGAAACCGTGGCTTCTCGAGACTTGATTATCAGTGGTTGGCCTCATCATATGTGTATATCGGTACAGAGATAAGGACCTTACTAGTAGATCCTGCTGAGGGATTGGTCTGCTTGTGATAGGATAGATTGTCAATTGTGACTGGTAAATCCATGCAGTATATAAGTCCTCCATTCTCCCAGGAAATAGAAAGGGAAAGGAAGTTCTTTGACCTTTTAGAATCGAGACATTTTACAAGTACAACAGCTATGCCGAGGAGTACATGAGTGATATTTCATGATTTCAGGTTTGTCAATATCTATTCTGAAAATTAGTCAAATATATAGAATAAATCGACCGGATAGGAATCTCGAAGTTTGTATTTGTGGATATGTCCTTTAGGGTGAAGTTAGTAGGGCCCCCCTGAATTTCTTTATACCCTATGCTCATCACGATGGTCACTACTGACGAGATTTGGCGGGGAGGGGTACGCGTTATTCAAACTCACCTGCAATACACCCTTCAATGGGATTGATGGATTAATCGACACTTGTAAAAACCCTTTTTTTCCTTAGGAGGTAAAAAAGATTTTCGTGGCTTTCTCCGGACTTGTCAGGCCGGGGGGAAGAGATCGGTAAACATGCCCCCTGCTCCCCCCAAATCATCCTAGCACCTGCCTGGAAATATTCAAAATCACAATATATAGCTCCTCACTCTTTTCTGGTCCCTTCTATGAAGACGAATAGAGCTCAGCTTAGACCTGCGTCCAAGCAATCTTGTCCGGGATCTCTTCAGCCATTTCGAACACGTTCTAGCGCATATTGTGGAGCTTCCCTGCTGTGTTAAACACGATCTCATAGCCGCCTTATATGGTGGAGTAATAAGAGACCTGTAGTGATAAGGTCTTTGAGAAGTGAAATACCCGAGCGCCCCCGCCCAATTTGCACAGGTTTTTGTGGATCGTGTTGACGCTGTAGCGCTCTCACTCCCCCTTGCGCACTACCTTTCAGGCGCCGCCCGATGTTGCTTTTCTCAGAGAACCCAAGAGTCTAGTCTGCTCACCCTCAGGTCCGGACGGGACGGATTATGGCACCTAGAAGGACTCCAGAGATCTACAGGTATCTTTACATCCCTCCGGATGACCGCCCTAGGCAGGCGAACCGGGGGGGACTGCAGATGTCTTTGGTGGCAGAATCTACTGGGTTCATGCAGGTGACGAGCGGGCTCTACAAATTATCGAGGTGTTAAGAAAACCTTAGTCCGTGCTTGAATATCTATGTTAGTGTTTTTCCTCATAATTGTTGAAAGTTGCAGTGGTATTGTTATGATGTATTAATCCGGTTTGGGATATTTTTTACTATGTATTCTATAAAAAATAGGATTGACGTATTATTATTTTTTTGGATACAATACCTTCATTTTGGGCTCATATTTACAAGTTGATATTTTTGTTGACCAGACACATCTTACATCGGAATGGGGTTTTTACACAAAAACTCTATTAGGAATCATTATCGGGGTTTCGCGTTGCAACCAAATGCACGCTCAAATTACCTACCTGATGAATGGCTTTAATACCGTACCTCCGCCTCCAAGTCCAACTGCAAGTAACTTACTGTGCAATGATCAACCCCATCACTCGTAACAACAAGTATTGTTCCAAAATGTCGCTTAGCGCCGCCCGGGTTTTCATGTCAAGCATTGCGATCGCCTGATCGTTTAGGTCACTCTTTTACTACGGCGAGTTTTTGACTTTTTAATAAACCCCCTAAGCACAGCGAATGCACTAGCGTTGCTCCTTGATGCTACCGTTGACTTGATGTGCAGGGGGGCCATCTGCGATTTCTTGGTTTACTCCCAAACTTTACTCACATGGTCAATGAAGGGGGTTCGAAACCCTCGGGTACTTGAGGCTCTACTTTGCTATTGGCGGGTCGCTTTAGGTTAGGGTTCTCCACCTTCCCAGGAATGATATTATGATAGAGTTACTGTACTAGTACTCGCACTCGAGCACAGGCACGGTCGATACATCTATTAGTCTCGTAAAATTAGGACTTCGAGCCGCGCGGGGCCGCAGGCAGGACAAGTACTCGAGTACCGTATAATCTGGCGAAAGTCGGATTGACGCTATAAATTCAAATTTTGCATACATGCTGGAAGCATTCCCTATAAGGCTCTCTATCCAACGGCGTTATGTTCCATGGGATAAGCCAACCCAACTCAAAAATAAACACCCACAAACCAAAAACCAAAAATAAAATAAAAAATAAAACATAAACAATTAACCACCCGAACCTGTCGGGTCTTCCAACATCATCTCTTCCAATCTCCTATAACACTCTTCTTCCATTCTAATATGTTTCCTCAACCCGTTCACCACCTTAAACACCTTCTCACATTTCCAGCACTTCAACACCCCTTTGCAATTTAACTCGCTCCATTTAACCACCATTCCCACCTTGTAGTTTTCCTCCAACTCTCCACTTTCCCAATTCTGCGCCACCCCTCCCCAGTACTCAATTTCCCATTTCCTTCCATGTCCTTTTGTTGACCGTTAGGTGGTTTTTCAGCCCTGAACCCCCTGGTCTGGACGTGCTCTCCCCACCATATTTCCCACCGCAAATTTGGCACTCCAACAGGCTCCCGTCTATGAAAAACCACCTCCCTTTCAAATCGGCTACCTCCTTCAGGCATTTACCCCCCTATACGCTTTCCCACATGAGTCGCAGGCACCCCTGGTCACCTGTTGCACTATTGTCGCACCGTTCCTCTCGATCGTGATGGTGTTATCGAACGGGTTACCGAACATAACTCTAACTGACATTTGTTCCGGAAGGGTGGACGGTATACCCATTCCTAGGTACTCGTGATAAGTCCACCATTTCTTCCAATCTTCAATCCTTCGGTCCTGGTAAAGGGTTTCCAGTTCCGGTCTTAGGTAGCTGTACTTCCCGCACAAAGCCAAGTGGTGTCGATAGTCGTAGTTTGGACAAGTCTCGTGACCCTTTTTATCCGTACCCGATCGTAGTCTTAGTAGAACGTATGCGTCCAACCTCGTGAGTCCCTTCTGGTATCTCGCCTTCGTAGGTTCCCTCTTGTAGTACGAGTGGTCTTCCCTGGCTTGCCACTCCTTCCACTCTCTGATCCTCTCTTCCCTCATCCAACCGCTTCCATCCTTTTCAAAGTCCATCTTTTGCCACCTTCCCTGAAGTGCCACATTGTACTTTCTGTTCTCTTTTGCCCACCTATCCGCAGTCTCGTTACCGTAGATCCCCGCATGTCCAGGCACCCAATGCATTTCCACCTCTTTCCATTCATTCAGAATGTCGCTCAAGCAGTCCCACAGCCCCGCGCTTGTACCCTCATTCCTCATGTCTCTTATCTTCATCAGAGCAGGTTGGCAGTCCGTAAATATAACCGCTTTCCCACCCTCTTTCCTCTTCATGTCCGCTAGCGCCAAACCTATCGCCATGATTTCCGCTTTAACTATGCTGTATCTCCCAGGTATGGGGATCCCTTTGGTATCCTCAACCAATCCCGAGCTTGACATCGTTATCCAAGCAACTGCCGCTTCATTGCCGCGTTTAGATCCGTCCGTGAACATCCATATGTCACAGTCGTCATGTCGCTCCTCGCACATATTGTTATATGTTTGAATCGCTAACTCCTTTGTCGGTTTTATTGTGATATCAGGTATCGTCCGCAGGATCTTATCCGAACTCTCTATCGACTCTTTAACACGGTCGTCTTTCCATCTTTCTCCGAAACTTCCGTACCATGGCAGATGCGCCATAATGCCCAGACTGAGATGCCTCTCATAGCACCTTCGTTCCATATACCTTCTGGTAATGGCCGCTGGCACGATACCCGTTTCCGCCAGCATGATACTGTTCGCGAGGCCGAATGGTGCTCTTATCACCGACCTTATCGTGTCGTTAACGTGTACTTGTATTTTCTTCATCAGGCCCTTGTCGTGTCTGATGAACTCCAAACCATAGTATATTGTCGGCAGATAGGCTCCCTGTATGAGTCTCAAACATTCCCAGCTTCCTATACCACCCTGGCTCCCATACCTTCTTCCTATCGCCGCTATCCTTCTCCTCACGTCCACCCCTCTTTCCGCCCAGTATTCCACATGCTTGCCCATTTTCCCATCACAGTCTAACCTGTATCCAAGCACTCTAATCTCCTTTACCATTCTCTTAACATTCCCGTCCACTACCAAATCTCCCCACTCTCCTCCTCCTATTCTCATCCAATCCACCTTTGCGGGGCTAAACCCCATCCCCCTCTTTCCTGCTACCACTGCGCACTCATTGTAACCCCTCACTAGTAAATCCTTGGTTGACTCCACGCTTCTGGTTGCTGCCAGCACCGTACCATCGTCAACGTAACTTAAAGTGATGCTGGCCGTTGCCATCCTCGTAGATATTCTCGGGCTAAACACGTCTGACAGGTATATTCCGAACAGGTAAGGGGACAGCGGGGACCCTTGGGGCACACCCTGACTCGTCCAGTACTGTTTGCTAACTCTGCCGTTAAACCGGAATCTCACCGATCTCCTACCTGCCCATCTTCTTATCTACAGGTTCACCTCTCTGGAACAACCTCTTGCCGCTAATATGTCACTCAGGATATCGACGTTGACCTTGTCAAATCCGCCCTCGACATCCATCGTGATCATACCGCACTTCATTCCCTTGTGGTATTCCATGAAGTCCAATATCACCTTCATGGCATCGCTGGTCGACCGTCGCTTCCTCGATCCGAACTGGCTCTCTTCCAGGGTTACGGTTTTTGCCAGCTTCGCCAGGATGACCCTTTCTGTTACTTTGGCCATACACGGTAGTAGATGGATCATTCTCCACGATTTCGCAACATCGTAGCGGTCCTTGTCCCCTTTCTTAATTAGTACACAGCTAGACTTGTGCCAGTCCTCTGTGTCCGTTCTCACCAGACCTCTTACCATCTCCATCATTTCTCCCTTGTGTTTTTTCCAGAAAAACCTTAGTAGCGGATATGACATCCCATCTATCCCTCCTGCGGTATTTCCCGGCGAAGCTTTCAGAGCACGTCCCAGTTCGTCTTCATCCACGTCCAGGCTTATCTCGTCCCTTGTCCACTGCCCTTCAGGTACTGGGTTCAACTGACTCCCGAAGCACTCTGCCATTTCCTCGTGGTTCGACAGCTTAGTTCCATCTCCGGATATGAGGGGTGGCACTGTTCGTCGTGCTTCTAAGGTCATGATCATCTTGTAAATGTCGGGATCCTTAGCCTTACTCAATCTCTCCTTCATCCATTCGTATCGTGCTTGAATGACCGTTTTTCGGAACACCGCTCTCGCCACTTTCCACATCTCTTTTTCTCCCCTTCTCCTAAGGCACTTGACGTCCTTCGCCATCCTTTCCAGCTTTTCTGTCCACCATGTACATTTTCCTCTTGCCACTCCCGCCTTTGGCAATGCATCCACTATCCTTCTCATTTCCACCCACATTTCCTCCCCTGTCCCCTCCATTATTCCCAGGGCGTCAGCTAACTTATTCCAGTCCACCTTTCGGTATGCTATTTTCGGAGATTCGATGTTGCTGTCGGCTGAGATTCGTAGTTTAATCATCTGGCCACTGTGCTCCAGACCTGTTTTGTCCATGACCACGCTTTCTATCGACCTTCCTTTCGCTAGTGTCAAGTCAATTATCGATATGTCGCGAAAAGTCAGCTTCTTTCTCGCACTGTGTTTATAGCCGTGTAGGATCATCCACCTCCGTACTCGTGGTCCGTACTGGTTCGTTACCATGTCTCCCCCTTCCTTTCCCCACAACAGGTCCCTAGCGTTAAAGTCCCCCATGACAATATCGCATCTTTCCAGGCCCTCTAGCCATTTATCAACCACTTTTAAGTCCCTGTTCGGCCTGATGTACACCCCTCCAACCATCACTGCCATTCCCGACTCTTTCTTCATCTCCAACACCACGTACCCCTCTCAGTGGTCCACCAAATTTACCCATCCAACTAAACTTTTTCTCACATATACTTCCACCCCACTCCCTTCCACAAACGAAAACAAATCAAAACAACCATTCTCTGCATCCACACAATCTCCACTTCTCGTAACAGGCATATCAACAAAAATAAAAATATCAACAAAATAATACACGTCCATCGCCACGTTCCTATTCCCTATTCCCCCCCCCACATTAATCGTACAAATGTTCACCCTCATTTCACCACTGTGATAGGCCAACATTATCTTCAACCGCACCAGTATTCTCGGATTTTTTCGGTGGTGCCGATCGACTTCTCTTAAGAATCTCCTTAACCAACGTAGTTGGTCGCGTCGTTCTATCACCGTTCGCCTCGTTATTTCTAACCTGTTCGTCCAGAGGTGTCTTTCTCAACTTTGGGTTCGTGTTTCTGAACCGGTTCCTGCTGCGGTCGTTGACCCCTTCTCTCGATGTGTTGTCTGCCTCCACCGGGGTGGCAGGTCCGTATCTCGGGGGTGTCGATCTCCTGTTCGTCAGTACTTGGCACTCTTTGTACCCTGTATAGTGATCGCCACTCTCGCACAGGAGACACTTTTTCTGGCAATGCATGCATGCAACTCCCTTGGGTGCTGGACAGTCGATAATAGGGCATTTGTGGTCCCTCGATTTATGGTCCTTTCTGCACCATCTGCATTTTCCCTGGAGTCTGCATTCCGGCAACGAGTGTCCTACCGTCAGGCAGTTGTCGCAAACTACCGTATCCACTCTTTCCCTCCAAACTCTGGTGAAACGTCGCCTACCACCTACCAGTATTTTGGGGTCCCTTGCCTCCATTATACCTTTCGGCTCGTTCGTCTCCTCCACCAGGATTGTTAGCCCAGCTGTCGACTGCTTCCTGCTCTTCATCTGGTGCAGTTTCCCGACCCAGGATGGTCTCGCACACACGTAAACTCCAGGGTTGCTTCGCTCAATGTCGGCAGCCATTCTATTGAAAGAGTTCTCGTCCTGCCAGTCTTGCGGGTCCCATTCCTGTCCGTAACCCCCTTTCATTAGCGGTACCATGGCCACGTAAATCTTTACCTTCTTCGTATCTCTCACGAAGGTGAAGTTCTCCATTCCCAGGGAATTTAGCGCATTGGTCATTGCTTGACCTGCCGTTATCAGGTCTTCCGCCTTTGTTCGAGCTAGTGTTAGCTCAATATCACCCCACTTATTCTTACCAGCCTTCGCAAAGTAGGCATCCACGTTTAGGCTCTCAAGCGACTCATTCAACGTGTTCCTTACCATGTCCACTGTCACCCCCGCTGGGAGATTGTGTACCTTACCCCTTTCCTTCACAAATCTTACCTTAAGATGTCTTTCCCTTTCCGGGGCCACATCCTTCTTGACTATTCCGGGGGCAACGGACTTGTTCACCTTCCTCTTGCTAGCATTGCCAACAACCTTTGTGAATCCGACCTCACCCCCACTCTTCGCCTTTTCCGCCCACGTCATTTTCTCGTTCGAGAAGGTTCCCGTTTCCCTCTTGTACGTTGGCACCGACACTGTGTTTGCCCGTTCGCTGGTCTTGTTACCGTTGTTACCTTCCTTCTTTAGTTTTTCCACCGTCTTTGTTGCTCTCGGTACCGCCGGGATGTTGGCGGGTTTTTCCTCGGTGGCCCGTGTTTGAGGGACGTATTTCCCTTTTCTTCCCAGTGACTGGCATCTATCACACCCGTCCTCGTCCACCTTCTTCTTCCATGTCTGTAAGTCCTTCACACTCACCTCCAGGTCCTCGATTATATCACGCATTCTGTCGATGATATCTCTCTCCTCCTCCATCGCATTTTCCAGCCTGATGATCTTGTCATGGTCCGACAAGAACGACTCAACCTCCGGCAGAACTTCCTGCTCGTCCACTGCCATATCCATCATTTGGCTTTCCACCGCTCTGACAGAATCACCGTCCTCAATTTCCCCGATCGCATGCAGGAGCATTTCGTCGACCGAAGATCTCTTGTACGCCACTGTGGACGGTAGGCTAAGCTGTGTCTCCTCCACCGGGCTCTGCTCAATACTTTCTGCTTTATCAGCAGATCTTCTCCACATTCTTCTTACCGGCTCTGCAGTTGCCGGTACATCCACACTTGCGTGTTTGCTATCCCCAATCCCATTACCTTCCGTAGTTTTGCCACCCTCCATTGTCATGGCCACTTCTTTGTTTGTTGTTTTCCGAGGTTGGTAGTCCTCGTCAGAACTCCTGTCTTCTCTGAATTTGCGGTAAAGTTTCCTTTCTGAAGGGGACAAATGTCCCAATATTGTTGAGGCTCCCTACGACGAAGGCGCAGAGGTGCTCTGGCTCATGATCGAGACGTACGACTCAGATCCCTGGGATTGGGAGGGGACGTACTCACTGTCCTGGGAGTGATTAAAGAGTATTCCCGCAGAACATTCCTTATTCAACCCGCATCCGTTGCACTCTATGGTGAGCAGGGCACCCCTCAAAACAACCTCCAGCTCCGAAACCACTCTTGGATCTGCCTTCCCAACAAACTTCCACACCTCATCATCCCGGCTCGCATTCGGGCAGTCGTTAACATGTCTCAGGCTGAACTTGAGTCCCTCGGGAAGGGCATACGAGGTGATCAACACCCTCGCTACCATCTTCCCGCTTTTCCCTACTTCAGCCCTTTTACGGGCAACTTCCGTCATTTTCCCTTCTTTATGTTCCAGTCGGTATACTAGGGTATCCCTAGATA
>Ga0307513_10000480_pt1 | contig 57331 bp, 50 predicted proteins | sample 15_EM_MG_FD_202174 | JGI IMG/M metagenome (GOLD analysis project Ga0307513, IMG submission 202174) | Populus trichocarpa ectomycorrhiza microbial communities from riparian zone in the Pacific Northwest, United States - 15_EM | ecosystem: Host-associated > Plants > Roots > Unclassified | place...
TCGCGTCTGTACAGTCTCTTTATTTGCGAATGGTTGGTTGTTGTTCGACTTCGGGTGATGAGAGTGGACTCGGAGACTGCTCATGCTCTCCTTCCCAACCCTCCAGCTTACGTAATCACACCCTCGCTTAATCCTCTTTTTTTTTTGCACTCGATGTCTACTTAACCCGCCGTAGTGAGAGCCTCTGTGGAAACGTCTTATCGACGCTCGACGGAAAGGGAACCCTGATACCTACCTGATCGTGTATAAAAGTCTTGATTTCCTACATTTCCTGTTGGTAGCTGCCGGTAAGTGAAGTCTTCCTAGTGGTTCCATCCCCTCCCCAGACCCGATATCCTGGATTTAGTGCCTCGGCGTGTGGAGATAGTGGTTGCGTTATTGGGGATGGCTAAGTTGACAGGCAACTGATTGCCTGGGTAATGCAGAAATCGACTGGACCGCTAGGAATCTATTACGGAGTCGTGAGGATACTACTGGGGCAAAGGACACCAATCTCAACGTGGGTGACACCATGTATCGCCGGACACCCACACCACTATTCTGGGCTGCAGAACATGGACATGAGGGAGTTGTCAGAATACTGCTCGAACGGAGCGACATCAACCTCGATGCAGCTGATGAGTATGGCCGAACACCGCTCTGCATTGCTGCTGACAACGGGCATGGGGGGTCGTGAAGATACTGGCAGAGCAGGGCGACGTCAATCTCAACGCAGATGACGTGTACGGCCGGACACCGCTTGCCTGGGCTGCAGATCGTGCGATACTGAAAGTTGTGAGGGTGCTGCTCCAACGAAATGGTGTCAATCCCAACATAGCTGACCAGGATGGTCGGACACCTCTCCTTGGCTGTCGCGGGTGGGGATGAGGAGGTCGTGACAATGCTGCTCCAACGGAACGACGTCAATCCCAACACAGCTGACCACGATGGCCGAACACCTCTTTCCTGGGCTGCTGAGTATGGGGATGACCGAGTCGTGAGGATACCGGGTGAGCGGGGCGATGTTAATCCCAACATAGCCGACTGCAACGACCAAACACCTCTCGCCTGGGCTGCTGAGAGTGGGCACAGTGGGGTTGTGAGGTTATTTCTGGAACGGAACAACATTGATCCCGACCGAGCTGACTATTGTGGCCGAACACCACTCAGCATGGCTGCGCTTAGAGGACACGAGGGAGTCGTGAAGATATTGTTGGAACGGGACGACGTCAATCCGGACACAGCTGATATAAATAAGGAAACACCACTCTCAGTGGCTGCGCTGAAGGGGCATGAGGGAGTCGTAAGGATGCTACTGGAACGGAATAGTGTCAACACCAACGGGGCTTGCACCTCTGGCATGACGCCGCTCTCCTTGGCTGCGGAGAACGGGCATGAGGGAGTCTTGAGGAGGCTACTGGAACGGAATGACATCAATCCTAGCATAGCTGATATCGATTTTGACCGAACACCGCTTTTGTGGGCGGCGTGGAATGCGAAAGAGGGAGCCGTAAGGATACTACTAGGACGGAACGGCATCAACCCCGAAACACGCGACAGATGTGGCCAAACACCGCTCTGTTGGGCTGCGCGGAACGGGTCGAGGCGACTGTGAGGATACTGTTAGACCGGGACTGCGTCAATCCTAACATGGCTGGCGAAGACGGTGAGACACCGCTCTGGCAGGCTGCTAGGAATGAGAATGAGGGAGTGGTGAAGATACTATTAGGGCGGGACGACGTGGATCCCAACACGGCCAGCGAAGATGGTCAAACACCACTCTTGTGGGCTGCGCAGAATGGAAACGAGGAATTGGTGAGGATGCTCCTAGAACGGAATGACCTTAACCTTGACACAGCCGACAATTCAGGCCAAACACCGGCCGGGTGGGTGGCCGGGGGCGTGCATGACGGAATTGCAAAATTGCTACGTGACCGAACAGATATCACTTCCAGACACGCCCCAAGGCTTCAACCAGCAGAGCCCTGCTCTCCCGAGCTGTCCGAGCTATCTGAACCTGCTTCCAAAAGGATCCGCAGATTTTGATACTCCACGATAAAACCCACCTAACATACACCTCTCGGCGATAGAAACACTTCACGAAACCGGACCCCAGGCTCGCTACGGATAATTCTTATGTAAACCGGCAGACGATCGCGGATTCCAAACCCCGGGATTGGGCCATCCCTCCGCACTCTTTTGTTCTATGATTTGGGTCTCATTTAATAAATTTTATATGCATCCGTAGTCTGTTACTGCTTTTTCATACCCCCCTTCTCGGATCGTACCCTTTTTGATTTGTCTACTTTTCGTCATGCCCCTTGGGTTAAGTTATTCCATTTCTGTCGATGATAATTTAGTGTGTTAGCGTTGCTGAAGAACTCGGGAAGGGACCGCGTTCTATCATGGGGTGAGTGTACGAAAGCTTCAATACCGGCCTCAGCGAGATGTGTATGCGTTCGAGCGACCTGAGTATGTGGGTGTGCAGCGAAACATGTAGAAGAGAGTTTTTGGTGATGGGTTTACAGTGTTCTGTCCACGCCTTCTCTTGTCACTCGTTCTTTCTGTTTCTTTCTGCCATATGCCCTTCGCCGCTCGGCCATTTACAGGATTTTGCGATAGGCCTTACCTGTTATTAATATCATAGGCAGCTGGCTTCTTGCTTATGCTATCTTTTTTGGACCGTCACAAGTTACACGATGTGGTACTCTGGCTGCTCAACCAACCCTTTTCAATTTTCCTTCCTTGCTGGTTTTGTGGGCCGCGCTGGTTGAAAAGCCTTGCCGGAGCTCTTCGATGTGTCGGAAGTTCAAGAAAAGGGACACCTGATGTTGGGAAACTAGGTTAACTCTTCCCAAAAATTAGCTTCGCACCCCCTACCTTTAATTCTGACCAGTCTTCCCAGCGGGCTAAGTATTGCAGCAGATTAAGGGCAATTGCTCCGTGGTGAAAGATATTTCCTTTGCACCTTTACCATCTTGTAGCTCGTTTGTTGGTAGTTTCCATTGTCACTCATTACTGATCAGAGGGGGGGGAAGGTATACCTATTTTGTGTACTATATATGAGCGTTCTCATGTACGACCGGAAGTGATCGGGGAGTGGAGCGGAGGATGGATCTACTGGTTGGATGGAGAAATCTCCTGGTCTGTCCTCAGCTAGTAGGGGGAGTAGTCAACTAGTCCACCGTTCTTCCATATTCGGCTGCGCTTAGAGCCTATTGCGATTGCACTTTTGTTCTTTCCTTCTCTCGTGCTTTCTTCAGGTTCCATCAGGCCGGGCCGGACACATTCCGCTACCAGTATGGTCGCAAACACTGGTCATCCAAGGGCCTGGCAGACGGCAGAAGAGATTGTATGAAGCCCGGGATTGTGGAGGAGACTGCTAGGGGTGTCGAAAAACCTCCGCGTGTGATAAAGGACTATGGGGAGTGGTCACAGACGGTAGGCATTGGGGATGACTACCGGTGATAGGGGAACAAAAAATGGGGACCCAGCAGTAGGGGTTGTTTAGAAACTATCATAGACAGGCCAAAATGCACCAAAATTGCGGGTTTGCGAGTTATTATGTTTCAACAGAAATTTTTTAGCACGTCTGAAGTATCAATATAATATATATTTGTTTCGGTTTTTTATCTGGAGTTTGTGGAGAGCTGTGGGCACCATATGAAAACCATGGTCTTGGCAGGTACCCTGAGGGAAAGGACATTCCACTCCTCACTACTGTAGGAAAATTGGGGGAGAAAATCCCACACTCTTCTGTATGAGTGCTATTATGATAAATAACTTTTTAATTTTCTTCGATGCTATTTACACCTAGGGTGATTGGGTTATGATAGCTTGGGAACTAGAGCTTTTAGTGTTTTCCGGCTTCTGTCCAGTGGCTTCCTTGAACGACCCCAATTGCTAGTCAAACCGTGAGTGTATTATGATGCCTTGTACTCGAGCTGGAGTATTAGAGTGACGGCCCCGCGTAGGAATGAAAGTTAGGGGTTAGAAGTTGGAACACTTTGCGAATATTTGAGAGGGAAGAAAACTCCCTCTCTACAAGAAGTTTGTGTCATTGAGTACTTTTATTCCTTGCGTCTCTCTAATTCTAACGTTGGTTTATGCACGGGGGCGCCGTCACTCTCATGCATTCACAGGGTTAACCAAACACCCGGGCGACCGAGGCACCCCACATAGCTCCCCACAACAAACCCTCCCAAAAAATCATTACCACACAAGAGATGGATCCGGTCTCTTCCACAACATTATACCAGTTTTCCTTCAATAGTTTGCCCCCGAATTCTGGCTTCTCATAACCAGCACCAATCGAGATTCACCCGAGTGGGTAAACATGGAAGCGGGGACTGTGAGGAAAACATGACAATACTGGGGATTCCCGAACTCTATTTGCTTCCATAATTGAGCTAAAGCCCTTCAGGGTCTTCTACACTCGCGGGGAGGCCTTGTTGCAAGAGTTCAGCACTTTTGCTGCCGTTATTTTTATGCATCCATTTTACTTCAACCTTAGTAGTACCGTACATCATTGCCGGAGATATCATAATTAGTGAGACACCTACACACCAAGCGACCGATTCAGTACTACATAAGAAGGATGCGTTGCCACTGGTGGCCCACTACCAGCGTAATCTCATCCAATCCGGGTGTGGACTAGTCCGGATATATATGAGAGGAAAAGGTTAGTCTATATCATTCCTTCTGCGTATTCACATTGCTTAAATTTTTTTTGCCATATATCTTAGGATAATCTGTACCTCTTCGGAATCTATATTTCTTTTTTTCTTCCCTTGACCAAAAAACAGAAAGCAATGGGCAGGTCCCTGCTCACCCAGCTAGCTGTTTGGAACCCTTTCTGATGTTCCACAATTCCGGAGAGAATCGAATCACTTTCCATGGCCAGATTAGCTTGTGGTAGGGGTAAGGATGGTAAGGTCGTTGCATTGCTACTACACATCAACTTTCTCCATTAGTTTTTGCCGGGCACACCTCCTCTTATTGCCCACAAACAAGATTTTTCTCCCTCATATCTTGCTCTCCTGTATTACCCCTTTATATTAGGTAAGTTAGCACTCATTTAGTTGGTGGGGTGGTTCCGCTTGGGTCTTGATTATTCGGTGGTTATTTCCTATAAGTTGTATTTCTTTAATCCCCAAGCCACCCAAGTTGTTTGAGTCCTAACTACTAAACTACTACTCTTCTTGCCCATATCTTAGATCATTCCAATAGCGTTTTTGTCTAAAGTATGACTTCAGAGTGATAGCAGGTGTAGATATATCCGGCCAGTTGTCTAGTCACTTGTGGCACGAGGACATACGATATCGGAGGAGTCATATTGATGTATATTCATGCTACAGATTGTTATGAGTAGGGCGGTCTCAGGCGTGTCTATAGACGAGCAAGTAAGACAGTAACTCACTCTTCCCCTCTTGCATTAATCAGTCCCATTACTTTACCCCTCAAACTTCGGCATCCGCTGTGACCTCCGAAGGTTATTTTGGCTTGTAGGTGAGTGGTAGGTAATGAAGCGGCTAGTTTAGGAAAGCCTATTAGCTCCCGGATGTATCATAAGTTGATACTATTACGAATTGTCTTATGGGAACAAACAAGAGCTGATGTTTTATTGGGTATTCTAAACCTGGCGAGAAAAGTGAATAAATGAAGAAAATAAAGGAGAAAATGACCGCGGAGGGAGTCGGTATAGAGGAAATAACCAGTGTGTAGAAATAAATCCTTAATCTACAAGACACGTTCGTGCTGGGAGATTCAGTAACATATCCCAGTAAGAGCACGGGATTGTGACAAGAACAATCAACAGTAAATTAGCCCAAGATCAGATCTACATTCTTCTCAACACTAATATATTTTGGAAGTCGTGAGATGCTGCTCGGAATGCTCCCCCGATAGTTTCAATGTTGGCATTGTTTTCAGGAAAACGCTTCAGATTCGGGAATGCGCTAACGCACCCGCCAGAATGCAAGCGGAAAGAGCTGTAAGCAAGCATGAAAGAGCTGGATGACTGGAGGCTATGAAGAGTGGGAGTCTTTGTCTTTCCTTCGTTAGCACGAGAGTACGAAAAAGTGAAAGGGGGACACACGGTGGGGGAGGTAGATATGTTTGGTGATCCATGGAAGGACGGGAGGGTTTCGTTATGGTTTATACATACTCCGGTCTTATCGTTAGTTGTGAGAGAGTAAGCGATGGATAGTGTTGAGGAGAGAACGAGAGAACTTCCCCACCCACCCTAAGTCGTGCGCTGGGGATCGTATTTTTGCTGTGAACTCTTGGTGTTTCTCTTGGTTGTCATTGCCGTCGATCCGTCGAGCCGCCTAAAAATACAGGCTGTAGATTAGCGAATCACGATGGAAGTGGAGATAGGTTGGTGAGGGTAGGCGGAGAGAGATATATAGGACAGGAGACTGCTTAATCTGCGGGAGCGGTGGATATGGGTGTCCTTTAATCGGGGAAGGGATTGTTTTTATAAGGAGCAGCTATGGGTTAGAAAAAATAAATCCATCGGACCCTCTCATGAACCCTCCCCCCCCACGCACCTGCTTTAACCACCAAACTGCCCCTAACTTATGATACCTATTGTTCACCTAATTTAGACATATACGGGGTCTTGGGCACAGTCCTTGGGGGGTGCCTTAAGTCGGGCAATACCCTTATATGTAACTTAGGTAGCTAAAACGATATAGTACTGTGCACGGTTCAATTGTTTGTGATTCTATAAGCTATTGTTTGTTCGATACAAGTATTATACCCATTAAGGATAGGGAATTAAAAACCAGGGCTGAGTTTGTCTAACAGGTTGGAATCTCACATGTCTACTTTGCTACACACTAGCTAACCTTGGGTCGTGGCGACATTTCGGAGACCAGTGGCGGAACGGATGCTTGTGAGTGGTGCTATGAAAGATGGGGTAACTCATTAGCTTGGCATGGAAATGATTGGCTGATCATCACCTCTGAGACAGTCACCTTGCACCAATACATGGGGGCAACCCCAGCTTTGCTTGGCTGAGGGGTCTATCCACCTCTGCGACAAACTCCTACATTTATATACCACGGTATCATTTCACTTATCACCGAACCCTATCCCATATGGATGCATTACCTGCCACATACGGAGGGAGTCACAGCCGTGATCCTTGCCAACGTAGTCTATCGAACACCCGCACCGAGAATACCGTGAGCAATAATATCTACGGTCACTCGAATCAGAGCGTTGGGAATGTTTCGAACAGCTATAATAACACTATCAGCGTGGGGGTAAATGAAGAGTCTTTGCAGATCCAGGCATGGTTATCACCACTTGAGCCGCATATAAGGCATCAAGATGTGAGCCACCGTCGACTGGATGGTATTGGGGACTGGATTTTACAGAAAAATGAGTTTGAGACATGGCGCGAGGGTGGGGGCGGCTCAAGGAATCCTACTCTTCTATGTTATGGGGGACAAGGGGTTGGGAAGACACATATAAGGTACCAAAGTGTTGTCAAGAACCCTCTCCGGAGACCGTGCGCAATACTAACCAGGAATGAAATCAGCTCGTTAGTGATAGACACCCTATGCAAGCAAGCTCGCGGACAGAATATGGCGGTTTTGTCTCTCTATTGCGATTACCAGGCGCGGAAGAACCAATCGGCTGTAAACATGATAGGGAGCCTGCTCAGGCAGGTCGCTTTGGGAGCAACAGGGGTTCGAGGGGAGATCCGAAGGGTATTTGAGGAGTCAAGACAGGGAGGGGGAAAATGTCTTCGGTTACCGGACATGCTGGAATTATTTGTCAAAACTATTTGTTCCTTTGAGCGAGTATACATCTGCATCGACGGGGTAGACGAGTTACTGCCAGAGGATAGATCAGAGTTCCTCCGCGCCCTAAGACAGATTATTCAAGGAGCGCCAAATACCCGATTGTTTCTTACAGGGAGGCCGCATGTTTGTAGAGAGCTTGACAAGCATCTCACAAAAAGAGCCAATATCATACATATTGTGCCCGACCAAGGAGATATTGGTAGATACCTTAGTCGGAAGCTAGACGATGACGACGACCGAGATCCAGACTTGATGACAGAATATCTGAAAAATGATATTATGAAAACAATGTTGGAAAAGGCTTCAGAGATGTAGGTGTGAGTAACCTGATCATAAATCTGGGTCACTGATTGATATTCCCCTCAGGTTTCTGCTTGTTGCATTAAACATCGATGCAATTTTGGGTGAGAGCTCATTGGCGGGGAGGAAAAAAATGTTGCAAAAGGTGGGTATGACTGGCGTGGACCTGGACAGTGTGTACGACCGAACGCTGCAGCGAATAAGGGAACAGAAGGGCGACCGATCAAGGCTGGGGATGGAGGTACTGATGTGGGTATCCCAGGCGGAGCGACCGTTGCAGATTGACGAACTGTGTCACGCTTTGGCCGTAGAAATGGGGACGACCGATATCGATCCTGAGAATATCCGCCCACAAGGTACAGTCCTAGGGTCATGCTTAGGGCTTGTAATAATGGACGAGACATTGACAGTCCGGCCAATCCACTACACACTTCAAGAATACCTCTCCCAGCCCGGGATCTTGCTTCATGCCCACAAAACACTCGCACAGTCATGCTTGGCTTATCTAAAGTTTGATCGCGTCAAGGGGCTTCCAATTAATAGCGTTTCAAACCTTAGAGACATGCCTTTTCTCGAATACGCTTCTTTCTATTGGGGGAGCCACGCAAAAATGGAACTCTCAGATCTGGCAAAAACCCTTGCGCTCGAGCTGTTAAGCCGATATGATAGCCATATAACTTCTACCTTACTTTTCAACCAAATCCACGGTTACCATACCCGCCCACCTACCCCTCACTTATTTACTGGTATACACTCGGCATCCTACTTCGGGATTGACCAAGCCGTGGCTGCTTTGATAGAGAGGAGGGGCTGTGATATCAATCAAGGAGATTGTATGGGGCGCACACCGCTCATGTGGGCTGCTTGGCACGGGAATCAAGGGGCAGTCAGGCTACTGCTCACATGCGGCAATGTCAATCCCGACAAACCAGACAACGATGGGCTAACACCACTCCACTGTGCTTCGTCGAATGGGCACCAGGAGACGGTTAGACTACTACTCGCACGGGATGATGTCAACTCTGACAAACTAAACAACTATGGGCAGACACCACTCTGGGTCGCTTCCCGCCATGGGCAATCGGAGGTAGTGAGACTACTACTCTCACGGGATGATGTCAATGCCGATAGGCCGGACAAAAATGGTCAGACACCACTCAATTGGTCTTCTTGGAATGGACATGAGGGGGTGGTGAGACTACTACTTGCACGCGACGATGTCGATTCCGACAAACCCGACAACTATGGTCAGACACCACTCTGGGGCGCTTCTTTCAATGGGCATGAGGGGGTGGTGAGGCTATTGCTCACACGCGGCGACGTCAATCCCGACAAACTAGACCACTATGGCCAGACACCACTCTGGGGCGCTTCTTGGGATGGGCGTGAGGGGGTGGTAAGACTACTGCTTGCACGAAGCGATGTCAACCCCGACAAGCCAGACAGCTACGGCCTGACCCCACTCTGGGGTGCTTCTTGCAATGGGGAGGAGGGTGTGGTGAGACTACTGCTCGCACGGAAGGATGTCGATGCCGACAAGCCAGGTGACAATGGTCAGACACCACTCTATCGGGCATCCTGGAATGGGCATGAGGGGGTCGTGAGACTACTACTCACACGGGGCGACGTCAATCCGGGCAAGCCAGACAAGAATGGTCAAACGCCGCTTGATGTCGCTTCTGCCCGTGGGCATATGGGGATCGCAGCACTTCTCCAACCCCGGACAGCCCCAACCTCTAGCTCGGATCAAGCTTAAGGAGGGATTTCACTTCATTCCCTCCATCTACACATCTATATTCATGCCCCTCCCCCCCAATCGTTACCCCCACACATTGCTATCATGAGGTGCCGATTGCGGGAAAGAGGACAGCGGAGAAGGGTAAGGATTGAAGATGGAGAAAATATCTGTACATTATCGGAATCCCATATTGCTTGCTTATCCTTCTTATATTTGACGAAACAGAGATGTTTACATAGAAAAGTACAACTACTCTCTGCAGAGATACTTCCCCGCCACCAGGACTGCGAGAAAGTACCAAGAGCTTCCTTGATTGAGGAAACCCTTCCAGGGATACTAATACCACGGTGGAATCTAGGCCCCCTTTTCTTCTAGTCCCCCAATCCATCTATCACTCTAAGTTACCCTCCTATCATTAATGGCTATATATGCGAACTCTCACATAGTACACCAGCCAAGTATACTGATCCTTCCCGTTTGGCTCGTAATAAGTCACAAAGTGAACTAGAAGCCAAAGAGTCAAAATGGGGAAGGAACAAAAAAAAAAGGAACCGAGTGATCTCTAGTGATTTTCAATATATGTCCCTTATCGATCTGGCTTCCTCCCTCTCTTGGAAGCACTTCGCCGGAGCCCAGCCTCTCGCATCTATCTTGTATATACTCCCCCTCCTTTTCTTTCCTCCTAGATCTCCGTAGCCCTTACCCCGGAACTATCCCGGCCATGGGGTGATACCGAGAAATGGGTATGTTATGTATTCTATCGATATTCTAGCTTCTCAGCTCTCCTCCAGCCCCAGTGTTTGGTAGATGGCTGGTGATATTGTATTGAGATTTTCAGAATTGTGGTTTGATATGTTACCGCTTTGAAAGTGTTTTATTTTTCGGTACAAATAGATCTTCTCTCTTCTACAACATTATGCCTTTTTTTCTTCCTTCTTTTTCTGTATAATAGGATCATCACTCCTTATACCTAGTACCAATTGAGATTAACCCTACTGGATAAACATGGAAGGGGGTGCTGTGAGTAAACATAATTCCCAGGCTCTACTTCCATCCCCTATTGAATCCAAGCAGGTGGGGTCTCTTGGCAAGATTTCCATATTTTCCTGCTCCTATTTTTATGCATCCATGTTACCCTAATCACGGTTGCACATCATTGCCGAAGATATCATAAATAGTGAGACATTTACACACTAGGAGACCGATTTCGTATTATATATGAAGGGTGTGTTGCCACCACCGGCGTAGCCTCATCCAATCCGGGGTTGGGCTGGTCTGGAGATCTAGGAGAGCAAAGGTTAGGCTGTATCATTCTTCAGGCGTGTTCAGATTGTTTAATACATTTTTCTGTAAGAAATCCTGGGATGGTCCATGGCTCTCTAGCAGCTGCTTTTCTTTAATATTATTTTGACAAAAAAAGGAGAAAGGTTGGGTCTCCTTGCACCCCGCTTGTTGCTTTGCCCCCCTCTCTGATGATTCACAATTCTGGGGGAACCGAATCGCTTTTCATGGCTGGGCTGGCTAGAGGTTGTGGCGACCATAGTAGGATCGCACCATTGGTGCTGGGCCGTCTATGGTCTCCATTGTTTTTTTGCCGGGCATATCATCTTCCGTTATCAATTAAAAATATCTGTCTCCCGTGAGGCGGTTTCTCTTGTGTTGACTATTCGGCGGCTATTTCCAGTGATAGACACGAGCATGATCGAGCAGATTACGGGGATCATGCTCGACTATGAGCTGATCGAGTGATCGATTTGACGAATGCTGGGGTGTGATTTTGGACCGTCGATTATCATCACTGGAGTTTTATCCGACTCACTTTTACATTTCAGAATATCACTGAGCAATGGACTACGGTCTCTGGCTCCGCAGCAACTGTGTTTCCTATTTTCCATATCCCATATCCCATCTCCTGTCTCTGGTTATCTTCACGTTAACATAAGAAATACCCCCATACCAACCAATAATTTGCTCCATGCAAGCACCCATTATGGAAGTAAAAGCGCGGTCAGGCCGATCTGGCAGGTTTTACGAGCTCTCGGAATACCGGTAGAGGGCTGGCCTGTTAAGAAGACACCCCCGCTTATTATTTTTCCTACTTTGTAACCTCTCCTTTGATCAAGGGGATAATGTCTACTTGTCGTCAGCCCACTGGCAACTCACAATTGGGTGTTTGAATATACAGTCTTCTATTGCTATAGGTCATGTGGTCTATAGATATTTCTTTATTACGGGCCTCATACCGCTTACCGCTTGTAACAATAGAAGGGAAATCCAACCTCTAGAGCGTTGAGATATTCAAGCCCATTTAAAATGCTGAAAGCCAGCTTATCTAAGCAATAGCTATATGAAAAACCTCGTATATAGAAGATGTGTGGTGCCCAGAATAAAGAAAAAGCAGTCCTGCTTAGCATGGCCGTGGTTGAGTCTCCGCGCAGATTTGCTCAAGATTGCCCAAAAATGCTAGTGCTGAACATTTTACCTAGGACTAAATGTCTGAGAGGTTTACGGGATAAGGAGGCTGAACCTCACTTGAGTTCAGGGAATCAGCACAAGCTCGGAATAATCTTTAAAACTTAAGTGTTTGGCTGCAACAGTTCCGTTCCGTTGGGAGACCTTTGATCCTGTGAAAATGACCTTCTCTCCTCTTTAAAACGGAAAATGGCTATTTGTATAGGGGAACCGAACGGAACCTATTGTGAATCACCGGCGCTTTGATTGATAGCAGGATCTGGACATCTCAAGAACAACGGCTACATCTCTGGAATTCATCACTTCTGGCATAAAGGACAAACACGAATAATCTGGAAACCGGAGAACGAAGTAGGCACTGGCCGCGCATTGAAGAAGTGAGCAAGAAGGGAAGGGAAGGGAAGAAGGAGTGTTAGGAATGGAAGAGAGGTGAAGTGGAGGAAATGGAAAGAACGGATGTGAAGAGGTCAGGGGGTGTTTGACAGAGAGAGAAGAGATGCAGCGAATGTTATCGTGGGAAAAGAGGGTCTAGGAAAGGAAGAAGTTAGAATGTGAAAGTTTTCTGAGTTATGTGTTTAAGGGCGTTAGTTTTCCTCCTAAGTGCGAACATAGAATCAAGGTCAAGACTTTCTCCTCCGTTTTCTATCCCCCTTCCGCCCAGATAATCTTTGCTTTACTTTAGAACCATCGTAGCCAAACAGGCTCTAACTAAATCAGTTCAATCCCACAGGTGTTTGGCTGCGACGGCTCCGTTCCGTTCGCCCATATAAACGACCATTTCCCTTCAGTTCAGAAAATTGTGAATGGAACTGCCCCTTTGGCAACAAAACAGCTGTATCAGAACCATTGGCCTTCCGTTTCTAAACACCCATAACAAAACAGTAGCTATTAAATTATTATTATTTGATAGACTAATTCCAGTGAGCATATGTCCATGAAAATTTCTCCTCTTCAGGGTGAATTCATATCCACAACTTTCAATAGGAACCGACAGCACCATTTCAATGTGTTTCTCAGCAATCATTCAAAGAAGAATCCAAATTGACATTGGTGTAGTACTACAATTTGCATTTACTTCTTCCTTGATGAAGTGCATGCAGTGAGGCTCTCACATTGCTATGAAAAAAATTCTCCAAAGCAACGAACGGTTGACCAGAGGGAAACGGTGCAAAATTGTTGAGAACTATCAGGTGCAGAAGAGGGCAAGCGAGTAGCTCCACAGGTTCAAAGGCAAGGTGGTCACCGGAGAAAGCAAAAAACTTGTTTATGCTTATTGAACAAGAAGACTGTTAAGAGGGAAAAAGAAGAAGAAAGAAGGAAGAGAAAGAGAAAAGAGAAGCGAGGATTTAAGAGGGAACAGGGGGGGGGGTGACGTAAGTGGTCACGAGGTGTCACTCGTAACTACAGCAACAGATGAAAGGAGAGAGCACCCATAACTACAGTTTCCAACAAAAATTGGCAATGACCGTTTCCACAGATCAAACCGTTTCCCAATGGAACGGTTGCGTCTCCTTCCGTTGATGCCAAACAGGCTCTTACTGAATTCAGACAGATAATATTGGCTTGAATCATGGAATGTCACTCGAAGTACCCTTTTGGGCCTACTGTTGTGAGAAGTGGCTGTCATACTTCCTGGTAACCTTGGATTGGAATGGAACGAACTTCCTCCCTACCAGGAATTAGAATGTGGTGGGTGGAATGGAGTTGAGAAATGTAATGAGTGGAATGGTAAGGAATGGAATGATGGAGCGAGTACGGAAGGCTGGGAATGCTGAGTATATAGATTAGTTGTTAGTCCGCGATCTTGAGAGGATAAGGCGGAAATGCGGAATATACGTTCTCACGATTATGGTACTATGTTTGTTGTTTATTTTCTTCACCTACTCTTTGCCTTTCACTTTTTTTCCCTCACATGGAAAAATTCTCACCAGTTTACCTCTACCTCCTATGCTTCCCTGGGATCTAATTAATAAAATAAATTCATAGTTCCGTGCCCACTCACTTTCTCATCATTTCTACACTCTTGTTTTCTTCATCACATCAACCCGGCATCGCCATTCACATTTCCCCTTCCTCTTTTGTTGTTTCCTCGGGGATCGGCTGCACGCGCCCGACACAGTATCTACTAGGTCTGTCTCTCGAGAAAACGACAATACATTTTCATTAAGTAATAGTAAATACTCAACAGTGATGGTCGGGTGAATATACTCGCGAGTGATCCAATGCATCCTATCTCCCCCGTAATGGACGATATGTGGCTCGTGTTAATCTGGCGTGAAAGGTGATAAGGCCTCTCATTGCGCTTGTTAAGGCCGGTTCGTTACGGCGGTGTACTGATAAATATGGTGGGTAGTGAAGCTGTTGTAAATTACCGAGTCCATAAAAACACTCCCCATAGGTAGACTAATCCGCTCACAGGAATGAGAACATATGGCTGCTCATTGTCTTGGCGTGAATATGATTGGCTGACGTTCCTATCTGAAACAATCACCTGACAACAACTAGTAAAGGCATTCCCCGCTCTGCTTGGCCGGGAGGGGACAAGTATTCCATCAATCTCTGCATCAAACTGCGGTACAGATATTACCGTATCACCTCACCAAACCCACCTAATATGAATACATTACCTACCGGGTACGGAGGACCAAGTCGCAGCGCCGGCCCTAGACAGTATGGCATATCGAATACTCGTGCCGACCATAACGTGAACAATAGTATCCAAGGCCACTCGAACCAGAATGTAGGGAATATGTCAAACTGCTATAATAACACCATCAATGTGAGGACAAGCGAAGAGTATTTGAGGATCCAGGAATGGTTGTCGCCACTCGAGCCCTATGCAAGACATCAAGATGTGAGGAACCGGCGACTGGATGGTGTTGGGGACTGGGTTCTGGGGAAGAGTGAGTTCGAGTCATGGCGCAAGAATCAGGATAGCCCAGTGAATCCCATACTTCTATGTTATGGGGACCAAGGAGTTGGGAAGACATATATAAGGTACAAAAACATTCTCTAGAGACCAAAGGCGATGCTAACAAAGAACTAAATCAGTTCATTAGTAATAGACACCCTATCCGAGCAAGCCTATGGACAAAATATCGCAGTTTTGTCACTCTACTGCGATTATCAGGCACAGAAGGATCAATCGGCGGTTAATATGATAGGGAGCCTACTCAAGCAGGTTGCCCTCGGAGAGGTGGGGAGTGTGGGGGAAATTAAGAATGCCTTTAAGAAGTCAAGTCAGGGGGGTGGAAAAGGCCTCCGATTGCCAGAGATGCTGGAATTATTCGTCGAAACGATCGGTTCACTTGAGCGAGTATATATCTGCGTCGATGCAATGGACGAGTTAGTACCACAACATCGATCAGAGCTCCTCCGCGCACTACCACTGATTCTCCAGAAAGCACCAAATACACGGTTATTTCTCACGGGGAGGTCGCATATTCGTGGGGAACTTGACAGACATCTCCCGGAAGGAGCCTATATCATACACATTGTGCCCGACCAAGGAGATATCGCTCGATACCTCAGTCGGAAGATGGGCGATGACGACGCCCGAGATCCGGACCTGATGACCGACAATCTAAAAAATGATATCATGAAAACAATATCGGAAAAGGCTTCGGACATGTAAGTGGAAGTAACTCTATTATAAATTCGGATCACAAATTGATATTCCGCTCAGGTTTCTGCTCGTCGCATTAAATATCGATGCAATCTTGGGCGAGACCTCATTAGCAAGGAGAAAGAAAATGTTGCGAAAGGTGGCTACGACTGGCGTAGATCTGGATAATGTGTACGACCAAACGCTGCGGCGAATAGGGGAACAGAAAGGGGACCGATCAAGACTTGGGATGGAGGTGCTAATGTGGGTATCCCATGCGGAACGGCCTTTGCGGATTGACGAATTCTGTCACGCTCTGGCCGTAGAAATTGAGGAAACGGACCTTGACCTTGAGAATGTCCGATCGCAGGATACAATCCTAGGGTCATGCTTAGGGCTCGTTGTGGTTGACAGGGAGACGTCAACGGTCCGGCTAATACACTACACGCTTCAAGAATACCTTTCCCGGCCTGGTGTATTGCCTGGGGCTCACAGAACACTTGGCCAAATATGCCTGACCTATCTGAACTACGACCAGGTGAAGGGGCTTTCAGCAGATAATGTTTCAAACTTTGGAGACATGCCATTTCTCGAATATTCATCCTTGCATTGGGGAAGCCATGCAAAAGTGGAGCTCTCCGATCACGCGAAATCACTTGCGCTTGAGATGTTAAATAAATTCGACAATCATATGTCTGCTACCTTACTTGTCCAGAAAATCCACAACCACCCACTTCCCCCTTATCAATTTAGTCGTTTACATTGTGCATCTTACTTCGGAATTGACGAGGTCGTGGCTGCTCTGGTAGAGATGAAAGGCAGTGATATCAATCAAGGAGATTGTATGGGATTTACACCACTGATGTGGGCTGCTCGGAAGGGGAATCAAGGGGCCGTTAATCTACTACTCACATGCGACAATGTCAATCCCGACAAACCAGACAACTATGGTAAGACACCACTCCATTGGGCTTCACGGAATGGACATGAAAGGGTGGTGAGAATACTACTCGCACGGAACGATGTCAATCATGACAAACCAGATAACGATGGTCAAACACCACTCCACCAGGCCGCTTGTAAAGGGCATGAAGGGGTGGTGAGACTACTACTCGCACGAGACGATGTTAATCCCGACAAGCCAGACAACAATGGTGAAACACCACTCTATCAGGCTGCTTGGAATGGACATGAAAGGGTGGCGAGACTACTGCTCTCACGAAGCGATGTCAATCCCGACAAGCCAGACAACTATGGTGAAACACCACTCTATCAGGCTGCTTGGAGAGGACATGAAGGGGTGGCAAGACTACTACTTGCACGGAACGATGTCGATCCCAATAGGCCCGACCAACGTGGCAAAACTCCACTCTGGTGGCCCGCCTGGAAAGGGCATGAGGGCGTGGTGAGACTACTCCTCGCACGGGATGGTGTCAATCCGGACGAGCCAGACGAACGTGGTCTGACACCACTCTGGGCCGCTTCTTGTGAAGGACATGAGGGGGTGGCGAGACTACTTCTCGCACGGGGTGAGGTCAGTCCCGATAAGCCAAGCAATAGCGGTAGAACACCACTCTGGTTCGCTTCTCGGAACGGACGCGAGGGGGTAGTGAGACTACTGCTCGCCCGGGATGAGGTCAATCCCGACAGGCCAGACAACGACGGCCGAACGCCACTCTGGTGGGCTTCGGCCCATGGGCATGACGGGACGGTGCGACTACTACTTGCACGGGGCGATGTTAGCCCCGATAAACCAGACAAGAGTGGTCAAACGCCACTGGGGATCGCTTCTGAGAACATGCACGGGCAGATTACAGCACTCCTCCAGCCACGGACAGCTCCACTCTCTAGAATGGATTAAACTCAGAGCCCCAGACAGAGACTTGGACATATTCTCTCTCTGCACACCTTTGGATACGCCCTTCCGCAACCCTTTGGCTATATATACTCGTTATCTGCACCGGTTCCATCCTCTCCTGTAGCCCGCTGCTGTCACCTGATGTCCCCCTACAATATCTCACCCACTCTCCCTCTCCGATCCTTCCTTTCTTTTCCGGTTTTCCTAAACCCCGCCCCCCCCCTCCGCTTTGGATAATGGGCTTGGTGCACGAAACCATTATGCTATGTATCAGATAGATGTTTGCCCCCCTTTTCTCTCATCCCCTCACGATGCTTTGTAAAATGGTGGCATTGTACCGAGATGCTCAGGATCGTGGCCCGGTATTTTACTGCTTTCAAAGTGTTTCATTTTTCTCTACAGATAGACCCGCTTTCCGGTAGAATAGCATACCGTATTTTCTCCCACCTTGCGGTAGAATTCAAACCCCTAACGCCCACCAACAAGTTAGCCCTAGTGTGTAAACATGCTAGGGGAAAGTATCGGAGAAACCCACCAATACTGAGAGCCTTCCAACTAAACTTGCTTCCCGTACCGGGCTAAAACCTGCTGAGATCTACTACACCCTGAAAGAGATCTTCTGAGCAGAGTTTAGGACCCCGAATCCCAGCCCCGCATCTTCACTCATTTTCACTTTATCCCCCCGTAGGATTGGATGGAAGATCTCATAAACGGCGAGAGACCTGTGAATCGGAGACTAACCTAGCCCCACACGTGGATTGTACCCAGGAACTAAACCCATTCATTCCAGACGTAGGCCATTCCGCAAATGAGCAAGAACAAAGAGTCGGAAATACGGGCTGCATCATCCCTTAAGGGTATTCACATAGTCTAACTTTTTTCTTTCCTTTCTGCAATAAATACCAGCATGCTGTGTAATGCCCCTGCCTCCCGCATTCTCCCCCTCTTTTGTTTTATAAAAAAAATTAAAATAATAATAATAATAATGGGCTAGGGAAGGGACCCCATGCGTTTTTGGCATCGCACTGTCCTCTCTCTAGTATTCCCGGACTACAGGACATGGGCGGGTCCTTCTTCATGACCGTATCCGGCAAGGATATTATACTAATTTACCGGGGCTCGTGTCATCTACCCTGTCTATTACATTGAGGGCTATTTTTTCTGTCCTCTGTCCGAGCGACGAATTGTGAAGCTCAGTTGTTTCGGAATCCTAGTGGCTCTGGCTCATAAAATGATCAGCGTGCATGGCCTGAAGAAGTGCAGCTGAGGCAAATATAAGTGAGTAAATTCAGGCAGAGATGTAGGTCGTGGGAGGTCGGTCGCCCCGTGGGTATGGGGGGGGGATGGATGGATAACGAAGGGTGGAGTAACCCAACCGAGCAAGGAATTGTTACTATTTTTATCAAGAGTAGCTAGATAGGAATTTTTACAAGTAACAAATGTTTTTACCATGCATAGATCTTATAGCCCAGCTCTCTTTTCCAGAGTCAAGACATCCAGTTTACAACCTCTAGGCGTGGTGATTCAGCGACCAATAGAGTTCTTGTCTTAACCGGTGACAAGATTTTACAGTCGGCCCTAGGTTCCAAGCCCCAGTCCGAATATAATTCACACAATAGGTGGGGCCTGGTAGTGGATCCCGATACCCGAGCCGCATCAACCTTCCTGGCTCTCCCCTATCAATCAAACAAACTCACTCCATCTTGTAACGGGTGGCGCCTGCGGGGTCTGGGCTCACAGTGGCATCATTCCTTCCAAGCGTTTTAACTCCTAAGCCGCAAGTACCTGGGCTTCTAAAAGCGGCCAGTGCCTAAGTTTTCCGGAGGAGTGTCATGAGTTCTCACTCGTATAAAACAGGGCCGAGAGTTCAAGCAAGTTCACATATCAAGTAACAATAAAATCTAATAGAATAGGGTACTGTACAATACGGGAACTTGCCATAAACCCACTTGGGTCATGCCCTGTATGAAAAAAAAAACACTTGGCATAATAATGGGAAGGAGAACTTGAAGATTGTTCTGTACAAGGCGGGTAGAGGAAAAGAAACATCAATGTTCTGTCTTAATTCAGTTTTCAAACACACAACCTCCCACACTGTAGATAAGTTCATCGATGGCCTAACCCGACTCCCTGCAGCAGCATTCTCCTACACACTACAAGTACCAAAACCTCATCCTTAAGTCTTTTTCTAACCACCCCAATTCCTGCCAGTTAGCCATCTAAAAACTACTTATTATAAGAAGGCCTGATTAATCAGTACTTTCTATCAGGTGAGTCTCTATGACGAAAGACGACCTCACTCGACATCAAATCTTAGAGTTCGAGGGGAGGGTTCCCCGGTATCGTACTTTACAGCTGTAATTTAAGGTGGGGTATCTGTGGTACAGGGTAACTGCGCTGTTCGAGCACTAATATCCCCTAGGTCAGGTAGGGGAGGTTATTCAGGTAGTTCGGGTATGGGAAGTGGTAGGTAGTTTGGGAAGCGAGTGATGTTTTGTGAAGTGTGTGAGGATGGGGAGCAAGTAACTGGACATGGGGTATGGTGAAAGGGGGGCCTTTGAGGATAGGGCCGGAAGTGGGGGGTTACCAAGCGGTATAAGGTGAGTGAGTATATGGCTAACCCAAGCCATTTTACCTAAGCGGCCAAAAAATAACACTGAGGGCTAGCTGTGTTCCTTTCATGTTTATCCTGGGGGCATTCTTCGTGGTATCATACCTCAGGTTTTTATAAGCACAAGCTCCGTATAGGATTAGGGGGAAGAAGTTTTAGCCCCTACGCGAGTTTAAATATGTGAACCTTAACAAGGATTGGTTACTGAGGTGCGTGAGCCTACACGATCATCATTGCCTCTAACATCTCAGAGCAATACGAGACCACGCAAGACTGTGCAGCACTACACCTCCGAGGCATTTAACGACAGCACATTCACATTGAAAAATACAAGAAATATCCGGAATCGTGGTTATAAGTATGATACCCAACCCGGGCTAAAAATTGAAACTAGTCTATAAAAAAAAGAATTCCCCCGGAATCACCCCAGAGTAGAGATGTGTGCAAATACATAAAAAGTAGAGATGTGTGCAAATACATAAAAATACCCAACCCCACATCCACCCCTCAATTCCCCCCTCCCTTTCCTCCATAAAAATTACCGAATATAACACCAGCCCCCCCGTATCTCCCCCTTCCAGTCCACCACACTCCATACTCAATCGACCCCCCTAGTCCCACTCCTCATCCTCCTCCACCTTCCCAAGCTTCTTACGCTCACTGCGACGTCTCCTGCCACCGGACGTGCCTGTGCCCCCCGAACCCGGCTGGGTAGTATAACCCGGCGGCGGAGACCTCTCATCACGATCCCTCGATCCATGACTCTCAGGACGACGAGTGCGAGAGCGATGGCGAGAGGAATATTCCGGTAGCTCAGACTCATCATTCTCATATGCATGTAGAGACCTCAGGTAGTTTTCGTACTCCTCACCACCGCCGGTAGGTGGCAAGGGAGCTCTAAAAGACTGCTTCGCCCCAGACTCTTTGCGCTTCGAGGCCTTATGGGGAGATGAGGAGTGATGGTGAGATTGGTGGTCGGAGCTTTGGTGGTAGTGTCCTCCCGCAGATAGGTTATCCCCGGAATTGCGGGTGCGGCGAGTGATCGGGTAGCCCTGGGAATCGTAAGACGAGGAGGCATAAGCAGAGGTCGAATGTGAATTAGCAGAGGAGGAGGAGGAGGAAGGATGCTTGGAACGGTAGGAGTGGTGGGAGGACGAGGGGTAATCATCAGAGTCGTTGTATGAGTGACGGTAGGAGGAGGAACTGGTCGAGTAGTCATCCCCATATTCATCTCCATAACTGCCTCCATGTCCCTTATCCTGCTTGCAAGTACCCTGAGAAGAACCAGCAGAGCCAGCACCTTTTCCCTTACTCTTAGTCCCCAACGAATCTTTGGTAACGGGTTCATCGCCCTCTGAGCCCGAATAGTAATAATCGTCATCAGGCTCGGATTCAGAAGACCAAGCGTATTCAGCGTGGCAGTTCATCCATTTACCGGATAGATTGCAGTCACTCCTCTTCACCCATTCTGGGCCGTAACATGGCCGGCATTCCGGGCCACAAGGGCAGGTCTTTTTTTTGGGTGTAATAAATGTCCTGTTGGTTGAGGTGGTGTTGTCGCTAGTAGTAGTAGTAGTAGTAGTAGTAGTAGTAGTAGTAGTAGTAGTAGTAGTAGTAGTAGTAGTAGTAGTAGTAGTAGTAGTAGTAGTAGTAGTAGTAGTAGTAGTAGTCGTTATCGTAGAGCAATTGTGTTTGGTGTTGTGGGAGTTGGTGTGATGCTGTGTGAAGATGTGTGAAGATAGCGAGAAGGTGAAGGAGGGGGGCGCATAAGAGTGGTTTTATACCAATGGGCTGTAGCTTAGAATGGAATGGTATTGGAGTCCTAGTATTTGAAGCTTTTCGTTTATTACAATTAGTAGTATAAATTTCGCTAACGAGGATTTTCCGGATTCCTTACAAAACTTGATGCGGGTGGAGCACTAAAGGGGCTGTTGGAATACAAAAATCATCTGATTATTAGCATTGAGGATAGGCTAGGCAAGCCTGAGCGCAGATTATGTATATTGAATTCTAAGCAAGGTGGTGGTGCTTATATAAATGCAACACTTGATATTTTACTAAAAAATCCCGAAAGAAATAAAAATTTAAGGCTTATTCTCTAAATATCTTGCTAGTTGTTTAGGCACGGCTCCCTCATACTAACTCCACCCCATTAGTAATATTTCAAGTCCGAGAATTCTCTGGATTTCTTCTAGGGACTCATTACACCTCAGTTCAGTTCTCATCCTTCTTTCGTGCTTTCCAACATTATACACAGTTCTAAGCAAAAACTCGGGTGGCCAGTAGCAGTTCTATTAACTATGAGCCCTTAGAAATAACAGGGATATATCTAACTGGGAAATGTCTCCACTAAATACTAGAACACCCTTTTCTATGATCTCATATCCGTAGTTTTCCTTCTCCACAAGGAATCATCAATAATACGTTTTCATCTTACGAAGGCCGCGCAACCCGCCCCTCGAAGCTCCCGGATCGGAACTTAAGCTGATAGTCCAACCTCCTCCTCCCCCATCCCTCCCTTTCCAAACCGATAATTCCAAACCAAAGTTTCTGTTTCAAGTACTATGTATATCCCCACGCCCCCGAGAAACAGCGATATCGAGAAACCCCACTGGGAGCCAGAAGACTCCCGCCCAAAGCAATTGTTCCGCCGGGTATTTAGTGCTTTCAAACGTATGCCTTCTTTTATCTCCCCTCCATTCTCCCCACTTAACACTATCTACTCTTAGTTAAAGGCTCGCAGGGCCCTGGATACATGACTACTATTCCCTACGGTCTTGCCCCAGACCCACTAGCATTCCCCGAGCCAGCGTTCCTCCGACCGGGAAACTACTCTTCCTTCAATGCCCTCCCAGCTGCACCCCCTCCAAGCCCCGATTCAACGATGATAGTCCGCAAGTCCCGAGAAAGGCTTGGAGTCAGCAACCTCCCAATAAGAGAGCCCCTCCTCTCCCTAAGAAATATAGAGATCGCTTCCAACGCAAAAATCTACTTGGAAACCCACTTCGACCGACTGCTAACCTCGCCCTCCCCACGGTCGCTACGGAGAAGGGCGGTCGAGAGGCTAATCAAGGAATTTAGTCTACCATCGACAGAAGCAGCGAGATTTTGGGACGACTGGAGAGCCAAGGAAACGGAATACCTCCGCCGGTGCCGGACCAAACTACAAATCAGACACTTTGACATCACCAAAATGATCGGCAAGGGCTCCTTCGGCTGCGTGAAGCTCGCCCGTATGGAAAATGGGAAGGGCGGCGTGCTCGCCGTGAAGATTATAGAGAAGGAGTCCCAATTGAAGCAGGGACAGGAGGCCCACCTCCGTGCCGAGAGGGACTTACTCGTTGCCGGCGAAGGGAGTCGGTGGATCGTGCCCCTAGTAGCGAGTTTTCAGGATGACGAGAATTTATACCTCGCAATGGAGTACATGATTGGTGGAGATTTCCTCGGACTCATGATGGACAGGGGGGCGCTGAGTGAGGGCATCACAAGGTTTTACGCTGCGGAGATGGTGCTTTGTATTGAAGAGGTGCATAAGCTCGGCTTCATCCATCGGGATGTGAAACCCGGTTTGTTCCCCCCCGTTCACTGCTCGATATTTCCGTTCTGTGATGCTAACACCAAGAAGATAATTTCTGCATAACGGCGTCGGGGCATTTGAAAATTTGTGATTTCGGTTTGGCTTTTTCGGGGCATTGGGCACATGACGGTGCTTATTTCGAGCAACAGCGGTGGGGATTGATCAGGAAGACACAGGTCAGTGTCGGTGGCGACACAATTGATAAAAAAAGGGGAAACGCCTTGGCTAGAGTATTGAATGGCACAGCTCCTACCATCCCGCGTGGAGAGCGAGTGCTTAGCTGGAGGAATAAGAGTGGGCGGAGGAGAATGGCGAGGAGCGTTGTTGGAACATATCAGTACATGGTAGGTCAATGATCAACAATACAGGTGCCACACGCTGAGATTCAACCCAGGCTCCGGAGATCGTCCGAGACCAAGAGTACGATGCTAGATGCGACTGGTGGAGCCTCGGAGTGGTTATCTACGAGGTAGGAGGAATACACATCCCCGCAAGAAGACAAAACCTAACGGCCACAGATCCTATTCGCCCGCCACCCATTCGGCAGCGAAAATACCGAAGAGTCCAAGATCAAAATATCGGTCAGTTTTCACCAACCCCAGCTAACCCCCCACTAACAAACCCAGGACTGGGGTAACCACTTATCATTCAACCCCGCCATCCCCCTATCCCGGCGCACAAAATCCCTCATCCGCTCCCTCATATGCGAGAAAGAAGCCCGCCTCGGATCCATCGCCTACCGCATCAACGACGCAAGCGACCGCTTCTCCAACTACGTCTACCCGAACGATGCGGAAGAGATTAGGGCACATCCATTTTTTGCCCCGATAAACTGGAGAAGGTTGCATATGCTGGTGCCCCCGTTCACGCCCAACGGGCTACGCGATGAGACGGATACAAAGTACTTTACCGACAACTTGAGTAGCGAGAGCGCTGGTGGCGACGAATCGGAGGCCTTACAGGCTCGCGCGAAGGATATGTTGCTCCGGGATAAGGAGTGCGGGGAGGAAATATTGGAGGTCCGGAAGAGGGGGGCATTCCGGGGGTATACTTATGTGAGGCCTTACAATATGGGGCCCAGGAAGAGTTTGTTTGCGTACTGATAGTGCACGGTGGAAAAAGCTCCTTCGATCGAGTGGGAAGCGTCTTTTGTTGTATTACTCCCTTTGAAGAAAAAAAAGGAGAATAGAGATTACGATACCAAGTGACAGTTCCTAGGAGAGATTTTGGTGATAATAATAATAGTGATAACAATACTGAGAGATGCCGTACCAAGTGAAAAAGGAATTAGCCAAGGAGGGTAAATGCGAAAACCAATCAGGCACATGTCCAACCCCCACGAACAAGAGCTTAGGACTCCAAGGACCCCTCGGCAGCAAGAGTAGCCTCAATCAAAGCTGCTTCCTCGTCTTCATCAAACACCTCGCCCAGGGAATCCCTAGCACGGGTCTTCTTCACCCTGGAAATCTCGCGATTATCCCTCTCCAACAACTCACGCTCAGCCTCAGCATCAACATCCTCCTCTTCCACCTTCTTCTTCACGGCAGGCTTCTTCTTCTCAACAACCTTAGCTACCTGTGTCACCGGTTGCAAACCCCAATCGATCTCAGCACCCTCCCCATACCGTTCAACCAACCACTCATTCGCTTTTCTAAAGTGCCCGCAATCAAACTATTCCCCCGAAAAAAAACACCAATTAGCCCCACTACCTATCAATTACCAGGAAAACGGCGAGACTCACGAAACCCCTAGAAGCACTGAGCGGACTAGGATGCACGGAAAGCAAAACCGCATGCTTCCTCCGGTCAATCTTTGCGACCCTCTTCTCCGCCGGCTTCCCCCAGGCTAGAAACACCACGCCCTTCCTAGCAGCAATGACATCGATAACCTTCTGCGTGAGCTTTTCCCACCCCTTGGAGGAGTGACTGTTAGCCTCCGAGGCGCGCACGGTCAGGCACGCGTTCAGTAGCAGGACGCCACGCTCCGCCCAGGGCGTCAGAAGGCCAAGATCCCCAACCGGCGAGGTGAATTCCGGATAATCCTTCTTCAATGCAATGTACATATTCTTCAAACTCGGGGGAGCCTTGGTTGGAGGGCGCACAGAGAAGGAGAGACCGTGAGCTTGATTCGCGCCGTCTGTGTATGATCTGATTAACCCACACTGCCCAGAATAGAATAGATAGATAGATAGATAGATAAAGATGGGAGGGGAATATACGATAAGGATCCTGCCCAAGTATAACAACCTTCACAGCACTAACAGGCGTATACCTACTCCAAGAGTAGATATCCCCCTCGGGCGGGTAAACCTTCTTCCCACGCTCCTTCTCCCCCTTTAAGAATCGCTTCAATCCCAAAAACTCATTCGTCAACAGGTCATCCTTCAAAACGGACAGCCAGGAATCGTGCATCGTGTTGATCTCCAGCTCCAACAACGACTTTTGCTCCTCCGTCAGCTTCGAGACCCATTTCTCCTTGTTGAAGGAAGACGTTGTGGATGAGGAGGAGGGTTGTGAGGAAGTGAAGAAGGAGGTTATCGACCTGGCCTTCTTGACTGTGGTGGCGGCGGTTGTTGATTGGGCGTCGGATTCTGGGGCCTTACGCTTGGTCTTTGAGGTGGAGGAGGACATGGTGGATTTGGGTTATTTTTACTTGCTTGTTTTTTTTTGGAAGAATCGGGGATGGGGTGGAATTGAATGGGGGGATAAGAAGGAGGGGGGGGAAGGGGAAGATTATATCGGCAAGAGGTGAAGAGGAGCTAGGGAGGAGGACGGGGAAGAGAGAGGAAGGAAAAGTACCATAGCAGTCATGAGTTTTCGCGCGTGACGCGACGGGATGCAATCGGCTGCGCTATGGACGTGTAAAGGAGAATTGACCGCCAAGGAAGCGTGTGTTGTGCCGTCAGCACTGGTCGCAACTAAAAGGCCCGTGCAGCATTGACTGCGCCTCTTATTCTAAAAGATACGGTAGTGACAAGGATCGAAGAGAGCTTGCGCTCTGACTCATGATATCACGGAAACTATCATAACACTGGTATGATAGCATGAATCGTCTGCTGCTGTGTACGGTAATGAATTACAATAATTAAAGTCGACGTTCAAATTTCTACCCACGAATAGAAACAAAAATAAGAATAAAAAAAGAACAATCCAGTAGAATTACACCACACCAAATCTATCAGACGCTCCCCTCCCCCTCAAGTTAATTCCGTCACCTGCGCCAATGGTGTTCCCACCCTTCTCGGCGGTGGACCACCCCTCGGCGGAGGTGGCGGCAGTCCAGCAGCCGGGGAATTCCTACCAGACCCAGAGCAATCCAATTCCCTGCTCTTCTGCTCCTCCTCACGCATGAAGGCGTCCATAGCAGAGGGGTTCATGTTGTGTGCGTGGTGTCTGGGTTTATGCCTGATAGAGCCCGACTTCGGCGGTTGCGACGAGTATTGCCCGCCAACGGGGGACTGTGTTCTGAATTGGGGAGGTGGAGGTGGAGTCCGGGTAGCGGCAGCGGGGTACATATTAGCGGGAGTAATAAAGTTCTGCTGATCCACCGGCGAGTACACTTCCGACCCCACACCACCAGCAGCAGCATGACCACTGGAGTCAAACAACGTCTCCCCGGGCGCATCCGGCGGCTCTGTCAGCGGCGGCGGGACACGATGAAGTGCACCGAACCCCAAAACACAACCCAGAGCGCCCTCCCCACCCCAATTCCTCCGCGGGGTGATAGCCAGCTCGCGCACGACGTCATACTCGTGGTTGTACACGTACAGTCTCAGCGGACGCTCGATGAAGTCCTCCACTAGCTCGCCAAGGGCAGACTCCCCCCGTAAGGCGCCCTCCGGAGTGCCGATGATGTAGTCGCCGTAAGGGAGTAGGCCCGCGTGGTCGGCAGGGGAATTGGGCGCTACGTCCAGGATGTGCCAGACGTCCTCGGACACGGCAAGGGGGGCCCACTGCAGGGTTAGGCCCAGGCCCGTGGCGTCGGCTGGGAGGGGGATGATGATGTCCCGTGTGCGTTGACCCTTAGCGCTCCACACGCGGAGGGTTACGTCCCGGCCCGCGCAGTTTCCGATTTCTTGCTTGAAGAGCATGACGTTTCCATCTTCCTGTCGAGTGTTAGCTCCGGACCTGGTGACAGGTGGGGATGGAACGGAATGGACTGACGATTGGTCGGCCATTGATACCGCAGATGTAATCAAACCAGGGCTCTATCTCCAATAGCGGGCTAGTATTCTTCAAGACTTGAAAGCCAAAGCCCGCTCCGAATCCCCGGGGAGCCTCCTCAGCAACCGGTAGAAACTTTTTGAGCCAGGACATGTGAATACTGGAGGTGATGATGATGATGATGGTGTTTGGATGGGCGGCGGGGATGACAGTTTGGCAAAAACCAAGGGCCCAGTCAAACTAACACCCTACCCGATCTTATCACACGTGACGCCAAGATATTGACGCCAAGAGCTGCAACACCCTACTCAGGCACAGCACAACAAGTCCCTTATATGCCAACAGGCTATCACCGCCATGAACGCGTTGAACGGAACGCTGTTGGTCACCCACGATGCCAATGGCAGAAAGGGCCGCCTAGTTTGCTACGACAAAATCACAGTGGATTCTCAACGAATTTTCAGATATTTTAAAGCGATAACTTTTGAGAACGTTGTACAGTCACATTGGTAAAAGAAACCCCCGTATCGTAAAAACACATATAACCCGTAGAGGAAGAAAGGAAAAAAGGGACCGGTTCATTGAAAAAAAATAAAACCCGTAAACGGTCTGCATAAAAAATATGGAATGACACAAGACCTCATTACTTCAACCTTCACCATCAACAATGCGCCTCGAAATTTAATTAAATACAAGCGGTTACAATTCCTCGTGAGGTAGCTATTTAGTTATTAGCAAGAGTTAGAGCTCCTGAGACAAAGAGCAACTTACATAGTCATCATCACCAACGACAGCCTGAGCACCCTCGGCAGCCTTCTTGACGGTTTCCTTGGGGGTCTCGGTAGCAGCTGGCGCGGCTGATTCGACAGAAGTCTCCTCTGCTGGCTTCTCAACCTTTGTCTCCTCGGGCTCCTCCTCCTCCTCTTCGGTCTCAGGTTCTGGCGGGGGTGCGACATAGGCGTCAACCTTGTATTTACCGTTGGTCTTGATAAAGGTAGCAAGGTCCTCAACAGTGCGAGAACCAGAGTAGTCAATTGGCGAGTCCTTTGCGCCAGCGGGGTACATCTTGATGGTCGGGAATCCTTGGATCTCAACAGGAACATCATTGGCAGTGGCGTCCACCTTGGCAACAATTACCTTGTCCTTGTATTCGGGGTTGCTGAAGTAAAGAGCGGCCAATTCATCGTACTTGGGAGCCAAGTTCTTGCAGTGGCCGCACCAGGGGGCGTAAAATTCAAGAAGGACATCCTTGTCGTTGTTCATGACAACCTCCTCATAGTTGTTGGCGACAACAACATGAACTGGCCCCTCTTGGGTCTCGGGAACGGGCTCGGACTTGATGCTAGGCTCAACCTTACCCTCAACGAAATCCTCAACGAACTCGGTGATGGATGCCTCGGTGATCTCCTTCTCCTGGTTAAAAGGAAATTTGAGGTTCTTTGTGGTGTCCTGGATAGCGAAAGCGGGCCACTTGGTCTCAAGGTTAAGGTTGGCGGCATGGGCGCCATAGGCGACAGCATCAATAGTAGCGAAGTTGATCTTGCCCTTGTACTTCTGGGCAATTGGCTTGATGGCGGCAGTAAGTTTCTCCTTGATCTCCTCACCATCAACGAAAACATAGGCGAGGGGAATTCCGGCAGCCATGTATCCAGAGTAGGTTTCTGGGCCAACCTCGCCCATCAAGGGGGTAGAGGCAACGTTAGCGAAGTCGGTGATCTTCTCGACGGTGAAGGCTCCATCATAGACAGTCTTTCCCTCATCGAAGGACTTGTAAAGAACAATGGCCGGAGCCTTGACACCATCAGCCTCAGCAAGAGCAGAGTCAGAGGTAGCACCAAAGAGGTAGTTGTCACGAAGCTTCTCCGCGACAGTGGTAAAGGTGGCGCTCTCTTCCCTATCATCCGCGGAGAGATAGGCAACAACAACAATCTTATCGGCGGTCTTGAACTCGGTGATGGTATCCTTGTTCAAGAGTGAGACGGCAGGAAGAGACTGCTTTGTCATGTATGAAATGATACTATCCAATAATTAGCGTTAGATCACGGATACAGAATCGTGAGAGATGTAATTGAGCAACTTACGCATCAGACTTCCTCTGGCCAGCGTATGGTGAGGAGTTATCTGGACCACGGAAAATCTTGAGAGTAGGGTATCCCTGAACGCCATGCTTCTCGCAAAGCTCGGCCTCAACGGTACAGCTATGCGGAAATTAGTGATTGATTCCAAATAAATAAATTAAAAAAACGGGAACATGTGACTACGTACTCGACTTTGGCGAGAAGAATATTCTTCTCCTTCAACTTTGTAGCAGCATCTTCATACTCTGGCGCAAGAGCCTTGCAGTGTCCGCACCAAGGAGCATAAACTGGCGAAATCGGTGTTAGCTAGAACTCGTTCCAAGTTCTCGTCCAGCATCCCCCAAGCGTGCAGTGAGGTACCGGGCGGGGAAGCTCTCGACAGAACACGTATGTATACAGAAGCCTCAATAAAGGAATTGCAAACTTACACTCAGCAAGAACCAATGGGTTTTCAGTGACAAAAGAGGTAAAGTTCCCATTTGTGAGAACATTGACATCTGAGTGATCCACGGGGGGGGCCTCGCCATCCTGAGCATATGCAACGGTAGCCAACAGTGTCAAAACTGCGGCGGTGAGCTCCTTGAAGTGCTTCATTATGGTGAATTTAGAAAGAGATGTTGTCCTTTTTTTGCACGGAGATGGATGGATGGATACAGAAAAGAATGAAACGTGGAGCGGAGGGAGTGTTGTGGTGGACAGGGAAAGAAGAATGGAAGGAAGGAGCTGGATGAGGTCTTCTTGAATGCAAAGGTGGGCTCACGGCCATTGTAGGGTTAGGGTAGCCTCTTCATCTCTCATTGGTGGAATTCGTGCAGAGGAAACTGTGGTCTTTCGCGAGGGCTCGGGGAATCCCTGTTGCAACCCGCCACAAATGTTCCTGATATGTGTCCTTTCGGAGAGCAAGCCAGTACCGTGAACCTCCAAAAGAGCCCCAAATTTGGAGAAGGGCTAAAAATGCTGGGGCACATCGTATTCCCAATTGATTGATGATCCTACTGACAGTGCCCCCCTCGTGTCCCCCCTTTGCATCCATTTGAACACAGTATCCCCATATTTCGTATTATAAATGCAAACATCGAAAGAATCGCATTATCAAGCCGATGTCAACCGTGATACTCACCATGGCGGCACCTTCCATCAGGTACCATAGAGAGGGAAAATGTAGCTAAAAGTGTGCCTTCCAATATGATCTGCAAAAGGCCACGATGCTTGGCTATTTTCTTTGTACGAGCCTCACAATTCCCTCACCTTCTCTTTGTTGCCTTCTACCGCATCCAACCTTCCCCAAAGCTGAGATGCAATCCCGATGAGTGATACTGTACGAGTACCGGTATGTCAGGAAAAACAAAGGCCCTTCCCGCAATTCTCCAAATGGAAATCCAAACTGAATATCACATTTCCACCTGACCATGCAAAGCCTACCAAATGGCTAGCCGTCGGGTAAACGTAGCGTAACACGATCACCGTCCACAACCCCCCCCCCCCCCCTCCAGAGCTTCCATTTTGACTTTCTCTGCGGCTAAATCCACATCATCCGTGAGTAAAATAGGATCGCCCTCTCTTTTTTGTCGCCAATATGAGCGAGGCTGTCTGGCTACAGTATGCTACAACTGAGAAGATACACTTTTGCTCGTATAGGCATGGCCGTATCAAGATTTTGTAGTGTGGTTGAGTCCAGAACCCCAGGATCTCCACGTTTATTTTTGGTACCATATCCGCAATGATCCCGCAAGCTAGGGTTTGGGGTGGTGGTTGATTGGTGGGACTGATCACAAAAAAAAAAGTAATACTGTGCTCTGCGGGCAATTAACAAACGAGTGTTATTGTGATTAACAGTACTCGAACCCCCTCCTACGGACACGTGAAATTTAGATATCTATACTGGTACAGTACAGTACTTATACTCGCACAGCGCAGTGATTTTTAGTATAGAGACTACTCGGGTAGCTAGGCCTGGGCCACGCCATCGGTGGATTGTTACCAGACTCCATACTACCGGCAGTCCCGGTAGGAAATCTGTATTACATTATACTACGAGTTTAATACCGTACTATGCATACCCCTACTTATTTGGCCCCCAAGTATAATATTCGCCCCCACTTGAAACCTTTCTTAATCGAATCAATGGAATCAACGCTTATACTTTCGATAAGCACCCCCCATATACCGTCAAGGCCTAAATCAATTCCATTCAACCAGTCAGTGAATCGCTCCGAACAGATGTTAAGGCATCAGGGCATATCCCGCACCTTGCTCCTCTGCCGAACGCAGTAATGAATAGCCTGGACCTTTGGACCAGGCATGATCTTTGCAACCTGATTGAGGTCTGAAGTTCTGGGTAGGTAGAGAGCAAAGTTCGGCGAAATCTTCTGCGCCTGCTCGACCAAGTACGTCCTGTTCCTCAAGCCTATCAGCACATCCCCAGCAAGCACACGGGAGAGGCAGGACATACCCCGGATACGGCTCCAGGGTGTCCAAATCGATCACGCCGAAATCCCGGTAACTCGGACCCCCCCAAGGCGGCGACATAAACACAGCATCCACCACGAGCCTCGGATCCCGCTCTTCAATCAACTGGAACACATCGCCGACGATAAACTCAATCTTGTCCAGCACGCCGTAGACCTTCGCATTATGTTTCGCGCAGTCAATCGCCGTCTGGTCCTTATCAACCGCTATCACGCGCTTGCAGGAAGTAGAGAGGGCGAATTGAATGGTATTACCGCCGATACCACAGAACGCGTCCAGAACCGTCTCGACGGGGCTACCAAGCACGTGGTCGGCTATCTTCCTAGGGGAGGGGGAAGGTTAGACGGGGAGAACGGGCGGTAGAGGAAAAGGAAGGAGACAGCCTCTGGCTTCTAACGTTAGACTTACTTTGCAACCTTCTCCGGAGTCACTTCAAACCATCCGTTCTGCGTTATCCAAACGCCTTCGTCGTAACGTGTGAATAGACTATACCTCTGGCGCCAGTAACTTGCCAAACACTTTTGGTTAGCCAGTGGTCGCGACCAGAGCCAGGCAGGATTCGCGAGAGAAGCGAAAGGCGGAAAGGAGGCTGAGAACTCACTTTAATGTAGGGGCCGGGGGTGGATTGTGGTTTGTATATATCTCAACACCGTTAGGCGGTGTTTCGGGGACCTGCTCTCCCGCAGAGGAAGCTTGCTCTTTATCGCGGGCCCAGGCTCGAGCCATGTTGCGATGAGGAGGAATCGAAGCGCGGATGAGGCTCGCCATGATAGGTTTGCCAAGACGGTACTCGAGTAATTTATGCAAGGGTCTTTTTTGATGCAGGGCCGGATGATTCTCCAAGTTCCCTTGCATAAAGAAGCGGAACACAGGGACCAAAAATGTGTACGGAAAATTATCTGTGCGTGTAATAGTATCTGAGCACCCATACCAAATTCAGACCGCTTCTTTTATCCCCCACTATCGCTTGGCACTAGTGGGGAAATGTTCGATTTGTGTTACGATTTTGAGGTTCTTGCCTCTCCCCGTTGTGGGCCACAGTGTTCGTCTCTGTTGGTAAGTTAACTTATCATGCCCCGTTCGAACACCGCACCGTGCCCGAGGGCCACCAGACCTTGAGGGAAAGTAATTGTAGTAGGGCTGGTGGGTGGGGCTGCAAGCGCCGCGGGAACAACAAAGCCCTATGAGCCAAACTCGCATGGTATGCCACTCGGTGCGTCAGTAAAAACAGCATGAGATCATACCCATTTGGTTCGGGGAGGCTACGCATAGAAGCACATCTACTCGTAATGGAAGCCTAGCGTACACTCTTCTTGTTGCCTCCACCTGACCTGAACCCATCAAAGGGCGCTCAGTATCCGTCTGACGCTTGGGTAGGATCTAGTTAGGTCACTATTGCCGATGTCGAGAAATCGGGATAACCTTTTCAATACCAGCGCTCCTAGAAACGCCGTCAGCGTTTCACCCTCTATGCGGCATCTGATACGGTCATGAATCTGTAACCGGAAATTATTCTTTCAGAATTCCTCATGTAAATTCCACGCGAAGAAAAGAAACAGAAAATTCGAGAGAGTATACAGGCCAGAGCTGCTCAATTTAAGAAATTTCTTTAAATTTGAGAATCGATTATATAGATAGTTTGTGTCGCTTAAAGTTTGTTTCTAGGCCACTTTTTCGGAAAACGCCTTGGAGGAAGCTCCTAAAATGCGCTGAGGCAATGCTTACTGGCGCTAAGTTACTTGGTTTGACTACGAGAAATAGCTTTCCCGCCTAGTGCGCCTCTGGGATCCCTCAAAAAAAAAAGCCTGAATCCGGCCTACTCTTAAAGAAATAGTTGTGATTTTTCAGGGATTTTCACGGGCGTATTTTCTCACCCAAATTATATGAGTCGAAATATTGTTTTGACTTTACGCAAACGGTTGAATTTTGCTGGCATGAAAACACATTCATGGCATTTCACAGGGAGGGCCCGGGATTGACTGGTATCGGGTGGGCTGAACAATCCTTTCCACCGGGATTAGGGCTGTTCCCCTCCATAACCCTGGATTGCTCGCCATGCTGTGCTATGATACCGTAGATGAGATCATGGTTATCGTCGTCACCTTGCCTGATAGGAAGTCTTGACACAACCGGCACAATTCCCGATGTTCCTTTGTCCTACGAGGTTCGTAACACCATGATAAGGCATGTGGGCTTCTACATTTTATGCAATTCCAAACAGCTTTGTTCGAGACCCCAATAGAATGTAAAAAAGTTACCGGACCCCGCGGCTTCTGGAGGTCGATAAAGTCTTATGAATATTTCTAGCTATCTACTTTTGGTTGTGGGTACTTGTACTGGTTGATATTTATAGTATGATATCGAAACATGTTGAAACTCACGGACAAAGTTGACCATTCAGTTGACGAGATTTTGGCGCCACCCCGGATCTTCCCAGCCAGTCCTCGCCACGATTGGCAAGGATAGGGTGGTTTGATCGTCAGCGTACCACTGGTGTCATTACGGACGGGGTCTTGTATGGGAGAGTCCTTCTCTGCCGCGAATAGAGTGTCAACCGCCGCCAGCATTGGCGAGCGCTCATGTCGACCTGTGAAATCCCCCCATGTCCTATGTCCTCCTGTCGCTCCTTGATTTCCTGGTGCGAGTTCGAATTCCTTGTCCAGTTTCCCTAAAGCTTTGCTTTGCGCAGTAGACTATTCTGCCTGCGCTTTACCCCGTGGAGTCGGCCACTCACTCCCGCAATCTTTCCACTCTTTCCCATCACGGGTGTGTCCTTTCGTCTGCTTCTTCCTCTTCTCGAAAACAGCGCTCCTTTTTCCCCTGTTCTGTGTCGCTTTCCTTTTCCCTTTCTATTTTCTTTTCTTTTCTCCCAGCCGCTCATTTACTCGCAATCTTCGAATTCCCGCCCCCCCCCATTCACTAATATTCTTCTCTTCCTTCCTTCATTCTCGCCTCACTTCATCACACCCGGGGTGTGCTAGTTTGTTGTAAATTCTTTGTTTTTCATCGACATCAAGTTCGCCCTTCATCAAGTCGTCCATGTCAAGTGGCCCTTGAAGGTTGCGTATCAAGTTACACAGCGTCAACCTTCCTCAACAAACTCTGCATCCGAGGCGCTGGGTATCGTCTCTTCCGGAAGTCGGAAGATTGGTACCCTATCCCTCGAGGGAGTTCACAACACATACGGTATGGGTGTCATCCGGCGAGATGCCTCTAGTGGCTGGCAGGATTTTAGTGCCTCGTTAAAGTCCTTTGATACATGTGAGTTTTGCCCCTAGTGATTATCATGGACCGTACAATGGACTACTCCTGTGTATTTAAACCGTTCTAATAAGGAGAATTAGGTATGGAGAAGAGATATTGCAAGTGAGTTTTATGTCTTCGCTCGGGCTTGTCCCCATCAGTCACCATCACCTGGACCCCACTAATCAGTATCAGAATTCCCTTCATAGTAATTTGCGTTGTCGGTGGAATAATCGTGCTTTTGGTTCTGCGGTCCATCCTACGCTGCTGCCTCTGCGGATATCAGTGTTGCACATGTTGCTGCGGAGGGTGCGGTGGCCGACGGGAGAAGAAGTCGAAAACCGACATTTCACCGCCGCTCGTGACACGCGAGCCACCGGCCCCGGAACCACCCAAGTATGCATACTTCGATGCCCACAATGACGATGCACTACCCATTATGCCATCGCTGGAAAACACACAACATGTCGCTGTAGAGGTCAAGGTCGAGGAACACGAGTTGGCGCCCATGAAAGGGGTAGGAAATGAAAGAAGCTTGACACCGGCAGCTCAGGGACTCGAACACGAACGCCGAGTTCCGACTCCTTTGCAGGCCCTACGGCAGAGGGATAGGAGGGCTCCGACGCCCATTGGTGGTTACCAGCGGGACGCATACGGCGATCGATCGGTCGCCTTTAGATCACCGAGCCCTGTACTCACCTATTCCCCGACTTTGCCCCCTGCAGGAGCGGGGTACCCAGAGAGCAGGATGCGCCATCAAGGGGGCCGACACGATCAATATGCAGGACATAATGCCGGCTACGATGATTATCGCCTTCAGCAACCACAACAACAGCCGGGGAACGGTGCGTACAGAAACACGGCACAGAACGCATACGGTAATTATGAAGTTAACCCGTATCAAGCCCCTCAACGGCCGAGACAGCAGCAGCCTGCCCAAGATACTTATTACCACGACCAGCGGAGGCCACCGCAAGAATGGACCGTGGTTTGATTTATTCCTCTACTCTCTGCGTGGGATATTTGTTTTATGATATTGTCTGGGGGGTTGTTTTTTTCCATTTCCCATTGCTTCTCCACTTATTTAAACGTCTGGCCTATATAATTCTGTAGAAGGTGTTTAATATTCTAACTCTCGAGATCTCTATTTCCTTTCTCTTGGCGTTGTATGTATATAATCTGCAGGATAGGACACGGTATGGGTACGAGCCGGGTATGGTGTGAATAGCCGGTACTCAGATGTATATGCACTGCGCTATTAACTTGTAAGAAAGAATAATCTTTGATTTTCCTTACTTTGGAGAAGTGCATTGTTTCGGGCTCCAAGAAATATACTTTTACCCATTAGTTAGACACACCACCACCAGATTACGACTTATCCTAGTGAGGAAACGGATCTTGAATGCTAGACTCCTCATCGTCCCTCCAACGCATACTGCCGCAATAATAGGTACGTACTAAGGTCGATTAGTTTCCTCAAGAACTCTAGCATGGAACACGCTAGCATCGAGGCGGCGTGAAATAAACACAAACACCGAGTGATAGCTTTGTACTCGAGTACAGTACCACATCCGAAAACTTCTAGAGGCATTTCCTGCAATCACAATAACCCCAAAACTAGAAAAGAAAAAAGAAGAAGCTTGTGTGGTAAATTTTCTATTCTCATAGCGAGACTCTTTTTTTCACCCCAGGAGCAAGGCTGTTTACCTAGCTACTAATACAGGAATGTCATGAAACCGGAATGGCAGAGAGACTGGTGCGTCCAAGCCATTGTGCCAAAGGCACACCCACCGACGGGGAAAAGCTACTACCTAGCTTATCACGCGGGCCTCGGGCGGGGGATAGAGAAGGGAGACGACATGGCGGAGGGCTCTCAGAATAACCCGCTCGGACAGTATCTAATGTGCCCTACACAACTACAATACAGGGGCATATCCGAGAAAATCCTATCACGATTTCCCCCAGCATGCCAAAAAAATCCCCCAAAACCGCACCAGACTAGTTCCCTGAGACATTAGGAACATTTGCGATTCATTCAAGCTGGCGCGGGGGAGAATTCCCGTGATGGTCACCGCCTATAGGTTTGGTAGTCTGCCGGTGGTATCTTCCGAAGAGAGAAGCCACTATTTTAATTGCGATAGGAAGGGATGGGGAATATGGTTCTTTCCAGCTAGATATGGGTTGGCGATTATTTAGGTGTTGGGATAATATTGGCTGACTTTGGCGGGTGCGGTATGCTACGGGTGTTGTGGGATTGGGTTGTGCCTTGCGGGGCTGGTTGCCTTTTCGTCTTGGGATTGGATTGGTGGTTGTGCTTGCGGTTTTCAAAAGTATCTGGATGCCTAGGCGCCAAGACGTCCAGATTTACACCTAAACCCACCAGTCTTGGCGCCAAGGCATCCGGATACTTTTAGCAAGTAGAGTGGTATCATAGGATACCAAAGTATTCGGACAAGCACGATGATGTGGGATTTTGGTTGCGCGGGGCTACAGACCCTTATCTCAAATTGCTGGAAGTGATCTAGGTGGCGTTACTGCTGCAGCACGCTTTCGGAATTGGCTACTATGTCGGTATCGCCCCGCATCGCACTTGGACCGGCGGAGCCGCCTGAAAAAGTGTCTGGAGAAGATTTCCAGAGTGCCAGGGCTTACCCGGCCAACCACTCTGAGCGAGACCAAGCCAATTACCACTGGCGGAGTTAGTACTCCCCTGTGATATTATTCATTTTTCTCAGCAGAGCACTTGAGGCCCCACACTATTCCTAGGCAGCACCGCATAGCGCACATGGGGGGTCCGTTTGTCGCAAAGCAAGGAAGGAAGGGAAAAAAGTGCCAAACAAACAAAAAGGCCAGGGGTAAGCAAAGCTGAGGAGGGGTCGTCAGGTCGTGATGTCGCACGAATTTGTCCAACAGAACGAGGCGAAAAGAGTTATGACGTAGGCGCCGTTCCATGGCTACAGGTATGCAACCCACCAACGCTGAAGACAGGGCAGCCCCCGATAGGTGAGATATGACATCTTGTCCTGTATTTCCTCCCCTCTTCCCCTCATCTCTCTCTCCGCACAAGAAAAACTATTATAAAACCCTCTCCTTCCCCCTCCCATATCGTCTCTACTATCACTATCCATCGCACCACATCTACTCGATCGTTAGATACCGGGACCTTGAATCATCATCCCTCACTCACTCACTCCCTCCCATAAACATCCAAACAAAAAGCAAAAAGCAAAAAACCTCCAGACAAAAATGTGCCTAATATCTTCCCGCGACGACGACTACCCGCCTGCGCGCCAGGTCCACGTTTACCGCGATGGGAGGGTCAGCCGCGATTATGTTTCGAGTCCCAGAAGAAGTAGTTACCTTTCCACGTCGACTCTCGGTGGGAGAAGAACTAGTACCACGCACGTACGGCATGTGTATCATTCATCGCCGAGGGCAAGTCTGGTCGGCTACGGGGGGGCTCCGCCCATGACGGTATTGGACCGGAGTGTTGTGAGGAGAGGATACTATTAGGTTGGCAGGGAGGTGTGAGGGATGATGACGGGTGAGAGAATTGGGGGGTGGGGGGTGGAGTACAGTGCTTATTAAGTGGGGGGCTTTCATTTACTTTCTTACTGTATTGATTTTTAATGTGGTTTATTCTCTTTCCTCTAACTACCTGTTGGATACTTGTTATACCTTGCAGGAATTGTAACTTTCGTGCCCTGGGGGGCCTTTGTCCTTGTTCTCGTTTTCTCTTGCAATTCAATTGGATTCAGATTTTGGCCTTGTTAATTGTCGGAAGTTTTTCCTCTTTCTCCTTGGCTTGCGCTTAAAGCTTTGGAAAGATTTATGTTGGGTTACGATATTCTACGATTCTTTTTATGCTATGACTGATGATATTAGTACAACGCAATGCTGTACCATCTTATGTACCTGGATAAAGATGCATTAAACTTTCACTTTTGGATTCGACTGCTGTGCCGTAGTGTGCCGTGAGGATGGTTGTCCGTGGAGCTTAACCACCGACCCCGGAAGATACGATACTTGGACGCCGATACGACCATGATACATCATTCAATTCGGTTTCAATGGGATTGGGAATAACTGCGCCCCTGAAGTATTGCAACACTGAAGTTTATTGGTACATTACTATCGGTATGCCCAAATTGTAGTTGAGTTGAGCGTCCCGGGAGCGGAAGTTGAAATGCTTAGATCCTATTATCACCCACGCTCTCACGGAGTAACCAGCACCGGCAGTAAAACCACCAGATCGAGAAATTTCGTTTCTTTCAATGGCATTTCCTTTTCTTTTTTCTTTTTTCTTTTCTTTCCCCCCCCCCCCCATCACCTATCATAATATTGGTATGTATTATACTTTGGGTAGAGTAATAAAGCTATTTTTGCAACCCATTTTCCTGATTTGAAAAATCCCATATTTCATCATCAGGGCCTTTTATAAAAATTATGCCTACGAACGCTAGGAAGTGAGGAATCTCAGCTGGGAATTCGGGATTTCCCGAGTGAGAATGGGTTGTCGAAAGAATCATCAAACTACGATATGTGTGTGGGGCTTGCCAAGATATGCGGGAGTTCGCGGGTAGGCTATGCTAATGATATGAAATATTATGATAGGTTGGATGGACCAGGTGAGCGCTCCACAATGCAGTACTCGTGCAAGGGTACCGTAGGGAACAATTATCCGGAACAAGGAGGGTTATATTTGGCCGGTTAACTTTAAATAACTGTTTCCTAACTCCTTGCTGGACCTTGGTATATAAGTTACCCTCCGTGGGGCTTGGAACCGGGTTTCGAGAGATTTACTATGATATTAGAATTCCGTAAATAAGCCACAGGGCTTGACTTATTCAAAGGTTGAGTTGTGCCACAGGGCGGCGGATTAGCCAAGGGGTTATTCACTGGAGCCAGGTTTTGGGTGGCTGAGGGCATTCCCAGTGCAGCTTACTCGAGGACTTGTGGAATTCTAGAGTATTTGCCAAGCTGAGTGTGCACCCTAGCGCTCATCCGGTCCAGATATGCAGCACGTCTCTTGCCCTTGATTTTTCTTACCTTCGAAGAATCGCACCTTTTCGATTGCAAGAAATATTAATAGTACACCTTTACCCGCTACTTAAGAATGCTCTTGCAGGGTCATGACTTACTGGTGGGGGAGTCAACTAGGAGTAGCCGGACTCCTAATATTACGGCCTATCAACGGATTCCCCAAAAGCGTTATAAGGGATGCTGGGCATATATGGCAAACCAATACTTCTTAACATAAGTAAGGAACAACTAGAGGCACCACAAAGCACAGTACCAATTCACGCCCGCTTGTCAAAACACCCAGTGAAACGATGTCCCTCTCCATCACCCCACACACCACCAATTGCCCTACTAGTATACCCCCCACAGTCCAGCCGTAAACCCCCAGTAAATTTTATTTCATTCCACCAATACTTTTTATCTAGAGGCCTTACAGACCGCAAATGACTGCATACCCGGAAGTTCTGTAATAACTATCGTCAAGCAGTATAACATGCTGCACTAACCTCAGCTTAACGCCAACGGAGCGGGGGTAATAATAGAAAATTATAGTGTTAAAGAAGTTTCCTCGGGCTGGGAAGCCCAACACCTTGGATTTTGGGATCCGAGCATTCTATACTGGCTCCCGTCTGTATGATAGCAGTCCGGATTTTGCGGAATTTCGTGGTGATTATATATGCCTTCTTGCCACAGTAGTTATGCTAACACTGGCCACTTTAGCAATGTCCTCTGAAGAACTACAGAGTAATTGATCCATTGGGTGAGGACCCGTGAGTGTGGTTCGTGGAGAGCATACATGGAATGGGGAATGATAATTGCAAAACTGGGCTGTTTTGCAATGGCTTATTACCACCTCTTTCGATAGCCCATTTCCGGAACTTTGGGGTAGGGTCGGGTTCTCGGGGGGGGGGGGGGACTTTAAAACAGGCTTTCGATACACCTCACGCCCATCCTCACCACCCAGATTTAGTTCTCCATCTCATTTTTGTCACATATCAGGCAAAATTAGGCGATGGCGCGTGGGTCTCTCACTGCTAATGGGACCTCGCGCTACAAAGTCCTGCGGCTGTTAGGAGTAAAATAGAGAAGATATAAAATCAGGGGACCGTTCAGCGTGCCACTTTTCAATAGCAATTTTTTCCAGCATGATATCATTCTGGTTTGTATGTAAGGGTGTGCTCAACAACCGGTAGAAAACTGTGATATATACATGTCTATCTTGTTTGTGAAATACATCATTATTCTATAGTGCATATTGCAATAGGGCTAAACTCTATCTATGACCACCCCTATCAGTATAATATATATACACTACCGGTGAACGAAAATTATAAATGAAAACACAATGTCATTGTAATATCTCCAAAACACGCCCTATGGAAAATGCTTAGCCGTTCTTAGGTTTGTTTTCTTTTTTTCCTACGCAGCAGGGGGGTATGTTGGGCTGTGATCTGGCTATACCTGCGCACCCGAGAGGTCTTCGGTGGTGCCTGATCAGGTTTGACTGGCTCATCGGGGGTGATATTGCCCTGTGAGGTTGGTGGTCTCACCACCTCTTCATGCTCGTGGCTAGGGGCACACGGGAGTGGTGTTGGACTATTGTTGTCTGGCTGGTCGGGATTGATAGCACCCCGGGAGAGTAGTATTCTCGCCACCCCCTCATGCCCACGGCCAGAAGCGACCCACAGGGGTGTTTCACCATAGTTGTCCGGCTTGTCGGGGTTGACACCGTCTCGCGCGAGTAGTAGTTTCACCACCCCCTCATGCCAATAGTAAGAAGCCCACCAGAGTGGTGTTTTACCATCGTTGTCCGGCTTGTCGGGACTGACATCGTCCCGTGCGAGTAGTAGTCTCACCACCCCCTCATTCCCATTGTAAGAAGCGCCCCAGAGTGGTGTTCCACCACCGTTGGTCGGCTTGTCGGGATTGACATCGTCCCGTGCGAGTAGTAGTCTCACCACCCCCTCATGCCCATGGAGAGAAGCCCACCAGAGTGGTGTTCTGCCAGAGTTGTCCGGCTTGTCGGGATTGACATCGTCCCGTGCGAGTAGTAGTCTCACCATCCCCTCATGCCCATTGTAAGAAGCGCTCCAGAGTGGTGTTCCACCACCGTCGTCCGGCTTGTCGGGATCGATACCGTCTTGTGCGAGTAGTAGACTCACAGCCCCTTGATTCCCTTCCCGAGCAGCTAAAATGAGCGGTGTGACCCCCCTACAATCTCCTTGATTGATATCACAGTCTTGCGCCTCTATCAAGGCAGCAACCATCTCGTCCATCCCGAAGTACGATGCACAGTGCAGGCCTGTAAATAGGTTCTGAGTAGGCTGGGAATAACGGTATCCTCGAATTTTGTCAAAAAGCAAGGTCGAAGATATATGGTTATCGTATCGGGTTAATAAATCAAGTGCAAGGAATTTGGCGTGGTCTGAGAGTTCTATTTTTGCGTGTCTTCCCCAATGCAAAGATGAATATTCGAGAAATGGCATGCCCGCAGGGGTTGAAACATTAATGGCTAGAAGCCTCTTTACCTGGTCATAGCTCAGATAAGTTAAGCATGTTTGGCCAAGTGTTCTGTGAGCATCAGGCAATATACATGGCCCGGAAAGGTATTCTTGAAGGGTGTAGTGTATTAGCCGGACCGTCGATGTTTCTTTATCAACCACGGCAAGTCCTAAGCATGACCTTAACACTGTATCTTGCGACCGGATATTCTCAGGGTTATGGTCCGTTGCCCCCATTTCTGCGGCCAGGGCATGGCAGAGTTCGTCGATCCGCAACGGCCGTACTGCGTGGGATACCCACATTAACACCTCCATCCCAAGTCTTGATCGGTCGCCCTTCTGTTCTTTTATTCGCCGCAGTGTTTGGTCGTACACATTGTCCAGATCTACGCCAGTCAGAGCTATCCTTTGCAAAATTTCCTTTCTCCTCGCTACTGATGTCTCGCCCAAAATCGCGTCGATATTTAATGCCACGAGCAGAAACCTGAGCAGAATGTCAGTCAGTGATCCAAACTTGTAATAGAGTTGCTCCTACTTACGTGCCCGAAGCTTTTTCTGATATTGTTTCTATGATATCATTTTTGAGATTTTCCGTCATCAGGTCTGGATCTCGGGCATCGTCATCGTCCATCTTCCGGGTTAGGTATCGATCGATATCCCCTTGGTCAGGGACAATGTGTATGGTATAGGCTCCTTCCGTGAGGTGCCTGTCAAGTTCCCTGCGAATATGCGGCCTCCCTGTAAGAAATAATCGCGTATTCGGCGCTTCTTGAGCAATCTGTCGTAGCGCGCGGAGGAACTCCGATCGATGTTCTGGCACTAACTCGTCCATTGCGTCGACGCAGATATATACTCGCTCGAGGGAGCCGATTATTTTAACGAATAATTCCAGCATCTCTGGCAACCGGAGACCTTTTCCACCTCCTTGCCTTGGCCTGTCAAAGGCATTCTTAATTTCGCCTACAATCCCCGCTGCTCCTAGGGCAACCTGCTGGAGTAGACAACCTATCATATTCACGGCCGATTGGTCCCCCTGCGCCTGGTAATCACAATAGAGGGACAGGACGGCGAAGTTTTTTCCATAGGCTCGCTCGCATAGGGTATCTATTACTAATGAACTAATATAGTTCCTTGTTAGCATTGTTTATCGTCCCCAGAAAATACCCTGGTACCTTATATATGTCTTTCCAGCTCCCTGATCCCCATAACATAGAAGAGTAGGATTCCCTGAGCCATCCCGACTCATGTGCCATAATTCGAACTCATTCTTCTCCAGAACCCAGTCCCCAACGCCATCTAACCGCCGGTTCCTCACATCTTGATGCCTTGCATGGGGCTCAAGCGGTGACAACCACGTTTGGATCCTTAATGTCTCTTCACTTACACCCTGGTTGATGGTGTTATTATAGCTGTTTAACACATTTCCGATGTTTTGATTCGAGTCGCCGTGAATACTATTGCTCGTGTTGTTGTCCGTACGGGTGTTGGATGTGCCGTACTGGCAGGGATCACTAGTGAGACTTGGTCCTCCATTCCCGCTAGTTGTGTTCATATTGAATAAGGTTCGGTGATAAGTGGGATGATACGGCATCACACTAATATAGGTGTGTATCGTGGAGGGTGATGGACATCTCCCCAAGGCTAGGAAAGCGGGGAATGGTTTCATAGATTGAGACAAGGTCATTGTTTTAGATGGGAACACCAGCCAATCATTCCATGTCAATGCATCAGTAACCCCATCTTATCTCTGGACGACTTGTTCTTATAGACCATCACTATTTTACAACAGCTTCACCACATACTATATTCATACCACCACAATTCTGGTATCGTCTTAAGAAACTTTTGGACTTCGACGGCGAAACGATACACGGCGAAACGAAATACGGCGAGTGACAAACGGTGAAATGAAACGCCAAGCAACTCACAACGAAAACGATCGCACATTCAGGATGTGGGAAAAATCTCCTCACTGACAACAACCTCAGGCTCACGCTCGACGACTCCACGATGCTCTCTCTTACTAACTAACTAAGGGCGATCACAGGAGTATATGTCAATCACAAAGCCATCATATCCATCCATGAGGCACCACACTGCTTCATGTGAATCTCGCCTTCCCCGTGAGCACTCCCGGCTAACTAAAAGGAAAACAAACACTTTCCCACCTCCGGGCTTCCAGCTCTTTCCGGCTGATTTTACAGTACTTCCGCTTTTCTCCCGGCTTTTCTCCCGGCTTTCCCGAAAGCTGCATGATCTCAAAACTATGGCGCATTCCTGCATTCGCAATGCTTTCCTTAACATTCAAACAAAATGCCCGAAGCCGAAGCCACATATCCGAATCCTCAGCGCATTTCCGAAGCCACAAGCAAGCGCGTACCCGGAAGCTATCTGAACAAAGGAAGTATCGTGAAAGTATGGCGAGCAACACCATTTTCAACAGAAACTAGCCTCTGCAAGTGCGATGCGAGACTTGTGTCAAAGGGAGGACTGGGGGTCGCACGGAAGTAGCCCATAGACTAAAAGAATTCACTTGGAACTTTGACACTTTGGAGGAAGGATATGGAACGTAGGTTTTACCGCTTATAATTTGTTCATTCGCGCGCTCTCGCTTACTACTTCATCTACCTAAAAAATCCAACTAACGGTAGGGACGGGTGTGTGGGTGGGGGACAAATACTATATCCTGATCCTTCTTGGATCACGACACCCATCTCTGTGCTTCCTGCATGCCCTTGTTCCTCCGTACACTTCCGTAATAACAAAGAGAAGACATAGCAGGAAGAATATATTGTTGAACATCCTCCCGTATCCATTCCGTTTATTCCGTCTGCATGTCTCCTGAACTCTCCTTCCCACTCCCGTAATAAAGCCAATCATATCCGTCCAACAATGCTTAGATCCTAGATTATCACCCACGCTCTTAGCTACACAATACCAGTAGTAAAACCACCAGATCGAGAAATTTCGTTTCTTTCGACGGCATCTCCTTTTTCTCATTCTTTCCCCCCATCACCCACTGTACTCTGGGGGAACTAATAAAGGCATTTTTTCGACTTTTTTTTTTTTACTCGAAAAATGCCATACTTCGAGTGACCCTTTCACAAAAATTATGCCTACGAACGCCAAGTGAGGAATTTCAGCAGGGAATTTGGATTTCCCGACTGAGAAGAATAGGCTTCGGAAAGAATCTTCTATGTGGGGGATTGCCAAGAGAGGCGGGAGTTCGTGGGAGGGTATGGTACGGTAATGATACGAAAGAGGTTGGACCAGGTGAGGGCTCCACAAGGTAGTACAAGGGAAGGGAACAATTAACCGGAAAAAGTAGGGATATATTTGGCCGGTTAACCTTAAATAACTGTTTCCTAACTTCTTGTCGGGCCTTGGTATCTAAGTTATCCTCCGTGGGGCTTGGAACCAGATTTCGATAGGTTTGCTGTATCATAGAATTCCATATTGAAGCCACGGGGCTTAACTTATTCAGAGGTTGGGTTGTGGGGCGGCTGAATAGCTGAGGGCTTATGCTCGTGTGAGGAGGGTTTTGGGTGGCTGAGGGCGATTCCTAGGTGCGGCTTTCACGAGAGTTTTTATGGGGCTCTACTGTACTTGCATCGGACTGGCAGATATTGCCGAGCCTAGTTGAGAGTGCTGCGCTGAGCGCTGGCCTGGTCCAAATGCGCATCATGTATCTTCCCCTTTATTTTTCTTACCTTTGAAAAATTGCGCCTTTTCGATTGTGAGAAATATCAATAGTACCCGTTTACCCTGTACTTAAAGATGCTCTCGCAGGGTCATGACTTACTTAGTGAGTGAGTGAACTGGGGGTACTCGTAGCCCGACTCCTGGTTACACCTGCCAATAGATGCTCTGAAAGGTTAAGGAACAGATGCTGGGCGTATATATGGTAAACCAATACTTCATAACATATGATAAGTCAGGGTCACTAGAGGCACAAAAAACACAAGGACAATAAACACCCACTTGGCAAAACACCCAGTGAAATGATATCCTTGCCCATCACCCCACAAGCCACCTCCGCACGCAGACCACCAATTGCCCCACAGGATACAGGTACCCCCCACACTCTTAGCATGATCCCGAGTAAATTTCATTTCATTCCACAAATACTTTTTATCTAGCGGCTATGCAAACTGCAAACTATTGCATACCCGGGATTTCACATAATTGGTATTGTAAAGTCTTATAACATGTTGCGCGACTCTCACCTTGATGGCAACAAAGCGGGGAGAATAATAGCCAATATCATGTTGTTATAGAAGTTTCCTGGGAGGACTAACATCTTGGATTTTGGAGTCCCAGCATTCTATACCGGTTCCCATCTCTAGCTGTCTGGGTTTTCCGGAATTTCTTGGTATTTATGCATACTTTCTCACCATAGTGGTTCCGCCAATACTGACAACTTCGGCAATGTCCTCTGAAGAACTACAAAGTAATTCATCCGTTGAGTGAGGACCCATGAGTGTGGTTCGTGGAGAGCATACATGGAATGGGGAATAGTAATTGTAAAACCGGGCTGTTTTGTACGGCTTACTACTGCTTCTTCCTCCCATCTTTTCCGGAAGTCTGTGGTAGGGCCGGGTTCTTGGGGGGGGGGGCTTTATATCAGGCTTTCGGTACACCTCACGCCCATCCTCAGCACTGAGATTTATTTCTCCATTTCGTTTGGGTCATATATCAAGCAAAGTTAGGCTATGGCTCGTGGATCTGAAACCCTACGCGGCTGTTGGAGTAGGGTTAAGGTAGAGAGTTGAGGCTCCGTTTAGCATTCCAATGATGCCACTTCTATAGCAGTTTTTCCCAGCATAATTTTCTGGTTTTTATGTAAGGGCATGCCCAACAACCGGTAAAAAACTGAGATATGTCTATCTTGTTTGTGAAATACATCATTATTCTATAAGCTCTATCCATGACCATCCCTATCAGTATAATGCACACCGCCGGCAAATGAAAAATTATGAATAAAAATACAATGTCATCATAATATCTCTAGAACATGTCCAACAGGAAATGCTATAGCCGTTCTTGGGTCTGTTTTCTTTTTTTTCCACGCAGGCGGGGGATATTTTGCGCTATAACCTGCTTATATCTGCGTATCCGAGAGGTTCTTTGGTGGTGGTTTTTCGGGAGTGTCATTACCCTGTGTGACTGGTGATCTCATGCCCCCCTGTCAGGACCAGATTGGGGTGGCGTTATATCAGGGTTGTCTGGTTCATTAGAGGCGATACTGTCCCGCGAGACTGGCGGTATCACTACCTCTTCATGCTCGTTGCCAGAAGCACCCTGGAGCGGCATTGGACTATCGTTGCCAGGCTCGTCGGGATTGATAGCGCCTCGGGAGAGCAGTAGTCTCGCGACCCCCTCATGCCCATTGTAAGAAGCGGCCCGGAGTGGCGTTATACCACAGTTAGTTGACTGGTTGGGATTGACATCGTCTCGTGCGAGCAGTAGTCTCACCACCCCCTCATGGCCTTTGCTAGACGCGCCCCAAAGTGGTGTTTCATCATATGTGTCTGGCTTGTCGGGATCGACATCGTCCCGTGCGAGTAGTAGTCTCACCACCCCCTCATGGCCTTTGCTAGACGCGCCCCAAAGTGGTGTTTTACCATCGGTGTCCGGCTTGTCGGGATTGACGTCGTCCCGTGCGAGTAGTAGTTTCACCACCCCCACATGCCCATTGCTAGAAGCGGCTCGGAGTGGTGTTCTATCATTCCTGTCTGGCTTGTCGGGATTGACATCGTCCCGTGCGAGTAGTCGTTTCACCACCCCTTCATGCCCATCCCAAGCAGCGCCCCAGAGTGGTGTTTCACCATCGTTGTCTGGCTTGTTGGGATTGACATCGTCCCGTGCGAGTAGTAGTCTCACCACCTCGTCATGCCCTTTGCTCGAAGCGCCACAAAGTGGTGTTTTACCGATGTGATCTGGCTGGTTGGGATTGACGTCGTCTCGTGCGAGCAGCAGTCTCACCACCCCCTCATGGCCTTTGCTAGACGCGCCCCAAAGTGGTGTTTCATCATATTTGTCTGGCTTGTCGGGATCGACATCGTCCCGTGCGAGTAGTAGTCTCACCACCCCCTCATGCCCATTTCTAGAAGCGGCCCAGAGGGGTGTTCCACCATAAATGTCTGGCTTTTCGGGATTAGCATCGTCCCGTGCGAGTAGCAGTCTCACTACCCCCTCATGCCCATTTCTAGAAGCGGCCCAGAGGGGTGTTCCACCATAAATGTCTGGCTTTTCGGGATTGGCATCGTCCCGTGCGAGCAGCAGTCTCACCACCCCCTCATGCCCATTTCTAGAAGCGGCCCAGAGGGGTGTTCCACGATAAATGTCTGGCTTTTCGGGATTGGCATCGTCCCATGTGAGTAGTAGTCTCACCACCCTCTCATATCCCCATCTAGAAGCCTGCGACAGTGGTGTTTTACCATCGTTGTCCGGCTTGTCGGGATTGGCACCGTCCCGTGCCAGTAGTAGGCTTACCACCCCCTCATGCCCCAATTCAGAAGCGCCCCAGAGTGGTGTTTTACCATGGTTGTCTGGCTTGTCGGGATTGACATCGTCCCGTGCGAGTAGTAGGCTCACCACCCCCTCATGCCCATTTTTAGAAGCGCCCCAAAGTGGTGTTCTACCATCGTTGTCCGGCTTGTCGGGATTGACACCGTCCCGTGCGAGTAGTAGTAGCCTTACCACCCCATCATATCCCCATCTATACGCCTGCCACAGTGGTGTTTCGCCATGGGTGTCCAGCTTGCCGGGGTTCGCATTGCCCCGTGCGAGTAGTAGTCTCACCACCCCCTCACGCCCATTACCAGCAGCGCCCCAGAGTGGTGTTTTACCGTGGTTGTCTGGCTTGTCGGGATTGACATCGTCCCGTGCGAGTAGTAGTCTCACCACCCCCTCATGCCCATTGCTAGAAGCGGCCCAGAGCGGTGTTCCACCATTGTTGTTCGGTTTGTCGGGATTGACATCGTCCCGTGCGAGTAGTAGTCTCACCACCCCTTCATGCCCATTGCTAGAAGCGGCCCAGAGTGGTGTTCCACCATTGTTGTTCGGTTTGTCGGGATTGACATCGTCCCGTGCGAGTAGTAGTCTCACCACCCCCTCATGCCCATTGCTAGAAGCGGCCCAGAGTGGTGTTCCACCATTGTTGTTCGGTTTGTCGGGATTAACACCATCCCGTGCGAGTAGTGGGCTCACCACCCCCCCATATCCCCATATATAAACCTGCGAGAGTAGTGTTTCACCATGGCTGTCGGGCTTGTCGGAATTCACATTGTCCCGTGCGAGCAGTAGGCTCACTACCCTCTCATGCCCATTGCAGGAAGCGTCCCAGAGTGGTGTTCTACCATACCTGTCTGGCTTGTCGGGATTGACATCGTTCCGTGCGAGTAGTAGTCTTACCACCCCCTCATGCCCATTGCTAGCAGCGCCCCAGAGTGGTGTTTTACCATCGTTGTCCGGCCTGTTGGGATTGACATCATCCCGTGCGAGCAGTAGTCTGACCACCCCCTCATATCCCCGTAGGGAAGCTTCCCAGAGTAGTGTGTCACCATCGTTGTCAGGCTTGTCGGGATTGACATTGTCCTGTGCGAGTAGTAGTCTCACCACCCCCTCATATCCCCATCGGTAAGCCTGCCACAGTGGTGTTTCACCATGGTTGTCCGGCCCGTCGGGATTGACATCGTCCCGTGCGAGTAGTAGTCTCACCACCCCCTCATTCCCATTTCTAGAAGCCTGCCATAGTGGTGTTTCACCATGGCCCTCCGGCTTGTTGGGATTGACATCGTTCCGTGCAAGTAGTAGTCTCACCACCCCCTCATGCTCATTTCTAGAAGCCGCCCAGAGTGGTGTTTGGCCACTGTTGGCTGGCTTGTCGGGATCGACATCGCCTCGTGCGAGTAATAGTCTCACCACCCCCACACATCCCCATCTAGAAGCTACCCAGAGTGGTGTTTCACCATTGTTGTCCGGCTTGTCGGGATTGACATCGCCCCGTGCGAGTAGTAGTCTAACCACCTGCTCATGCCCACCCCAAGCAGCGCCCCAGAGTGGTGTTTCACCATCGTTGTCTGGCTTGTCGGGATTGATATCGTCCCGTGCGAGTAGTAGTCTCACCACCCGCTCATGCCCGCCCCAAGCAGCGCCCCAGAGTGGTGTTTGACCACTGTTGGCTGGCTTGTCGGGATCGACATCATCCCGTGCGAGTAGTAGCCTCACCACCCCCTCATGTCCATTATTAGAAGCTAATTGCAGTGGTGTTTTACCATCGTTGTCTTGCTTGTCGGGATTGACATCGTCCCGTGCGAGTAGTAGCCTCACCACCTCCTCATGTCCACCCCAAGCAGCACCCCCGAGTGGTATTCTACCACGGTTGTCTGGCTGGTCGGGATTGACATCGTCCCGTGCGAGTAGTTGTCTCACCACCCCCTCATGCCCGTTCATAGAAGCACACCACAATGGTGTATTACTATCGTGGTCCGGCTTGTTGGGGTTGATATCGTCTTGTGCGAGTAGTAGTCTTACGGCCCCTTGATTCCCCAGCTGAGCAGCTAATATAAGAGGCGTAACCCCCCTACGGTCTCCTTGATTCATATCACAACATTGCGCTTCTATCAAGGCAGCCACGATCTCGTCAATTCCGAAGTACAATGCACAGTGCAAGCCCGTAAATAGGCAAGGGTCATCTCGTGGTGAACGGTGTCCCCAAAGTGCGCCAAAATGCAAGGTCGAAGATATATGGTTATCGTATCGGCTTAATAAATCAAGTGCAAGGGATTTGGCGTGGTCGGAAAGTTCTAATTTTGCGTGCCTTCCCCAATGCAAAGATGAATATTCGAGAAATGGCATGTCTGCAAGGGTTGAAACATTATCGGCTGGAAGCCTCTTTACCTGGCCGTAGCTCAGATAAGTCAAACATGTTTGTCCAAGGGTTTTGTGGGCATCAGGAAATATACAAGACTGGGAAAGATATTCTTGAAGGGTGTTGTGGATTAGCCGGATCGTCGATGTCTCTTTATCAACCGCGGCAAGTCCGAAGCATGACCCTAACACTGTGTCAAGCGGTGGGATGTTCTCCAAGTCAAGGTCTGTCGCCTCCATTTCTACGGCGAGAGCGTGACAGAGTTCATTGATCCGCAGCGGCCGTTCCGCATGGGATACCCACATTAGCACCTCCATCCCGAGTCTTGATCGGTCCCCCTCCTGTTCCTTTATTCGCCGCAGTGTTTGATCGTACGCCTTGTCGAGATTTACGCCAGTCGTAGCTACCTTTTGCAACATTTGCTTTCTCTTCGCTAGTGAGGTCTCGCCTAAGATTGCGTCAATATTTAATGCGACGAGCAGAAACCTGAGCAGAATATCAATTAATGAACCAGATTCATAATAGAGCCACTTCTACTCACATGCCCGAAGCCTTTTTCAACATTATTCTCATAATATCATTTTTCAGATTTTCCGTCATCAAGTCCGGATCTCGGGCCCTAGCGTCGTCCATCCTCCGGTATAAGTATCTAGCGATATCTCCTTGGTCAGGTACGATGTGTATGGTACAGGCACCTTTTGTGAGGTGGTTGTCAAGTTCCCCGCGAATGTGCGGCCTCCCTGTGAGAAATAATCGCGTATTGGGCGCTTCTTGAGTAATATGTCGTAGCGCGCGGAGGAACTCTGATCGATGTTCTGGCACTAACTCGTCCAATGCGTCGATGCAGATATACACTCGCTTGAGGGACCCAATTGTTTTGACTAGTAATTCCAGCATCTCCTGCAATCGGAGACCTTTTCCACCTCCCTGCCTTGAACTGTCAAAGGCATTCTTAATTTCGCCTGCAATCCCCGCTGCTCCTAGGACAACTTGGCAGAGTAGACCACCTATCATATTCACGGCCGATTGGTCTTTCTGCGCCTGGTAATCGCAATAGAGGGACAGGACAGCAATGTTTTGTCCACGGGCTTGCTTGCATAGGGTATCTATTACTAATGAACTAATATAGTTCCTTGTTAGCATTGTCTATCGCCCCTGGAAAATATACCGGTACCTTATATATGTCTTTCCAGCCCCTTGATCCCCATAACATAGAAGAGTAGGATTCCCTGAGCCATCCTGACTCATGCGCCACGATTTGAACTCATTGTTCTCCAGAACCCAGTCCCCAACACCATCCAGCCGCCGGTTCCTCACATCTTGGTGCCTTGCGTGAGGCTCGAGTGGCGACCACCGTGGTTTGATCCTGGAAGACTTTTCACTTATTCTCACGCTGATGCGATTATGACTGTTTGATACATTTCCGATAATTTGATTCGAGTTGCCGCGAATACTATTGCTTGTGTTGTTTTCGGTACGGGTGTTGGATATGTCAGATTGGTAGGGATCACGAGTGAGACTTGGTCCTCCGTTCCCGCTAGCTAATGTGTTCATATTGAATAAGGTTCGGTGATAAGTGGGATGATACGGCAGCACACTAATACAGTGTGCGAGTGTATCGTGGAGGGTGATGGACTTCTCCACGATGCCTGGAAAGCGGGGGATGGTTTCATAGACTGCGACAAGGTCATTGTTTCTGATGGGAGCACCAGCCAATCATTCCATGTCAATACCGGGAGGTAGGTAGAATAAAATTGACTCCGGAGACGTGCGGTGTAACGTTATCGATATGGAAAGAGCAAATCACGGATAAGCCCAAGAGAAATGAGGTGGTAAACCAATTGAAGCGTGAGAAAGAAGGTGTGGTTGTACTCGAGTATCATACATGTCTAAGCTAGGAATCGTGAGAGGCGGCTTTTGGGGTAAAGTGCGCGCGCCAAGCTAACTACAAAACACAATTTTTCTGTGGGCCCCAGCCGGGATACTGTACTCGGTATTAAGGGTTAGTCGGGCGCGGTGCCACGAAATGTCTAGGTTTATTTCCTATTCTGGAAGTGTGCCCGACTTTTGCTGCCCTTACAAAAAAAGCCACAAAACGCGTTTGTATGGGGAAAAACCCTAGTTACCATATGGGGTGCGCCCGACTTTTGCCTACACCCGAGTACATGACAGCTTTCACTACCCTACACGTCGGCACACCGGTACAACAGCTTTACCACATACCGAAAAAATTGAGGAAATTCGCTAAGTCCGCACCAGGATTTGCTATTTCCGGTCCAATTGAAGGGTGGGATTCGGCTTCAGATCGCATCTCTCATTGGTTGCCTCGAACCAACTCGAACCAGCCAACTACAATCCATTGTATAAGCCACAGTCTGGAGCAATACGGTATCTTACTGGGCCGGAAATAACATATCCTGGTGCGGACTTAGCGAATTTCCTCAATTTTTTGGGTACCTGATACAAGGTATGGCCATAAAAAAGTGGTACGGTGCAGGGGTAGGTTGGGTTGGTTTTGGAAAAGATTGTGGTAATCGTGCCAAGGTTGTGGCTCCGCCACAACCCACGCTTGCTCGCAACCATGGGCACTCTCAAGAGAGTGCCTCTCAGCTCAACGAAAGAAATCAGCTCAACGAAAGATTTTCCTCTACCAAAACACCAGACCCCTGTTTCCTCTACCCCATGTTGCCCAAAATGTCTGAAAACTATACTGACATTGAGACAAGAATTCAGGCTGCCTGTTTAAAGGTTTCAGAGCTAGAGAAACAGAATATTGCTGGTGTTATTCACAATCGTAGTATGAGATAGGATATTAAGACCATCAAATATTTACATAAGAAACTAATTACAAGGCCACCCAGCACCATAAACCCTCCTAGCCTTTCTCAAATGAGCTTTCCTCTTTCTTATAGTCTGTTTAAAGGCGGTAAAAATTGGTTTCCAGGTTTTGTTTCGCTCCTTTAAGAGGGTATTTTCATATCGCACAAGTTGAAGGCGAGCTTGTTGGACCTTCTTCTCTGTGGTTTCCTCCTCCTGCTTTTCAATCATAGTTCTAGCATCACTTGCGTAGATCACACCACCCTTCTGGATTGACTGCCGACTCTGCTTTTGTCAATCAGCTTGTGCTATCTCGGCCACTTGTGTGTACTGTAAATCATCTTGTGCCTGGGCACCCGAATGTGCTTGTGCCAGACTCCCTTTGAAAAAGAAGTTTAAAGAGATACGGAAGTTGTCAGAGGTTGGGTCAGCTTGCTATAGGTAGTCTGCATGTCGCTTTAATGAGCGAACGGTGCGGGGAGTGGTAACAAATTCAGGCAAGAGTGATCAGGAAGGGGTTTGTGGTTGTACAGGCTCGGGGGAGGTTGAAGCATATACGTGATAGGTCGGAGGAGGAGTAGACTCTCGAAGCTTGGAGAGGACAATTGAAGGGGCGTAGGGGATAAGCCCGCATTTACGAAAGGCAGAGAGAATACTAGAGTGCTTGAAGGCTTGCACACGAATTGAGTCAATAGCTGCTAAGAACTCTATCTTGTTGAAGTCTGAACAGCCAGTTCGAGTAGCCTGCTCTAATGTCCCTACGTGAAAGTGCTTGAGCGGTTGCAAAACCACTACGTCCAGTGGCTGAAGCAAGTTCGTGCTGTGAGGAGGAAGGCAGAACGGAATAATTTTGTTCTCATCACAATAGTCAATAAACTCCTTCGTACAGTGTGAACCATATCTATCCAATAGCAAAATCCGGTGAGCTTCCACATCAGCAAAAAAGAAGCACATGCATCTGATGCGCCCTGACTGCGTCCCGTGCGCCCTGTGCGTCCTGAGTTCAGTTCCAGCGTCCGTACGCTTCCCGTGCGTCCTGAGTCCGTCCCCAACGCCCGCAGGCCACTATTGCGTCCTGAGTTGCGCAGCAACACTCCCTTGCATCCGGACTTGACGTCCCCCCTGTTCTCCATATCCCAGCGTCCTGACGCTTTCAATTCGCCAGCCCCTTCCGGAAGCTGTCAGGATTATCATACTCCTACCCCTAGTCTCCTGGGGTGAACCCTGTGCCAGCCCTGCGCCCGCCAACGTCCTGTGGCGTCTCTCGAGAGTAGTCATCACTGGCACGTTTAACTCATATATTAATTATATATTTTCTTCATACTAGTACACACTATATATACAGCTTGCCATTGCACCCGATACACGCCTTCGCACATATCCATCATACCCCCGTTTGTATAACTAATAAATCTCGTTAAACATCCTCAAGTCGATACTGCTGTTGACGAGCCAGCCCCGGTCTCCCTCTGGAATGAGATAAGCCAGGCCGAGAATTGTCCCTATGTCAACCAATGTAAACTCTCGCGCATCTTCTCTCAGCTGAACAGTAACAAGACTGTGTGTATCAGAGGGCCGGCCTGAGTTCACAGGGCTCAACATCTGAACGCCTGCCAACCGCCGCACAGTGTTTTGGCTGCAGTCCCTGATTTTAAAGAGCGCCACAAGCTTTGCCGGGAGACGACCCCTCAGCGCACCATACATCTCCTCGCTGCCGGCCTGTACCCAAACCCAATCATTCCGACTTTCTTGATTCCGAAGTCTGTGAGTTCCTGTGCATCGTGCCCGATGGATGTCGTAAACATCGGTTTCCTGGAATGCCAAAACCGGGATTTCGAGTTGCGTTAGTAGTTCAACAGGAAGTAGTCGGAGTATTGCTGCTTCTTTGCGAAGGCGGCGTTCAGTGGGCAGGTTGTGTTTGCTGTATCGAATCAATTCCAAACAGATCCGGTCAAGAGAGATTCCTAACACCTTGCAAAAATCAAGGACATCGGACACGTCGTCACGACGACCTTTCAAGATCCTTCCACGAGGGGCCGGCGTAGACACCGTACTCGTTGTTTTATCTAAATAGCCCAGGACGTCGTCACCGAGATTGGCTCCGGGACGTCGGAGCGAATTCAGGTTTAAAAGTCTCATTCGGATTGCATGCTGACGACCGTAGCTGTGAAGAATTTGTCGCTCGACATCGTTCTTATTCGAGCGTC
>Ga0307513_10000481_pt1 | contig 57307 bp, 55 predicted proteins | sample 15_EM_MG_FD_202174 | JGI IMG/M metagenome (GOLD analysis project Ga0307513, IMG submission 202174) | Populus trichocarpa ectomycorrhiza microbial communities from riparian zone in the Pacific Northwest, United States - 15_EM | ecosystem: Host-associated > Plants > Roots > Unclassified | place...
ATTATTATCGGGACTGGTGAAAAGGTGATGTAGTCTGAAGTCACATGAGTGGCTAGCTACAATAGGCTAAATCTCGGGCGCTAATGCATGAGAGAGATTTTACGGTGTCTCAGTGGACCAAGGGATACTATTCGGCCGGTTAGCCCCCCTTTAAATAACTGTCCAATGACTTATTGGGCCTTGAAGAATAAGGTGGGGTGTCCAGAGAAAATTCGAGTCCTAAATATCCAGCCGTCAATGAGGCATATTGCTGTCTAATACCCTACCGGCCTTCAGCAGATGCATGCATCCGCATCCGCCTACCCCCATCACCGAGTCAGCTGGTAATAATTTTATATATCCGAATATCGTGTTGCGGTACTAAGGAGTACCACCATTGGCCAAGACTGATAATTGTATTTTGGAGAGATTTGAAATTTAGTTGGTTCATAGGACAATGGAGGGACTCTTCTTGTGTAAGTTGCTGCATCTATCCTTACGACGACCCCATGCGTAGAGATCTAAGCTCACAGGATCATAGAGAAACAGACCCCGCCTTAAACTACAAGGACACGGCTGAACATCGGCGACATACGGTAGCTACCCGAGTACCTGCAACAGCTAGGAAGTATCCGAAAGGAGAGATTCACAAAATATATTGCAAAAGAGCAGTGAGTATCAGAGCGCCCATACAAATCCACGGCCCTTGTTTTCGGATATTTCTTCCTCGCTACAAGTACAATAGTAGGGACATAGGGGGCAGAGGGGTCTACGAACGACGCATCAAGAATCTAGTGGCGAACATCAAATTTGGTCGGGCTGTTAGCTGTACCCTCCTGTTCATTGTCCCATACCGGGTTTTTTTACCTCAGAGCCAAATGAATGTGGCCCAGGACACCTGGAGGAGGACAATTTCGGTACGGGCTAGGCAAGAATATTCCTCTCTTTCGGATACCGTGCTGTAACTTACTCGAGTACTAGTACAAGCTACGGGCATATAGTACCCGAACACTACGATAGCCAGCAGTCCCACCGCAACATTTGGCGGGAATTGACCCAAGGGCATTGCCAGCCCTAGACCTACCCTCGACCAAAAAAGTGGTTCGCCGAGCATTTTTTTAATGCTCGACTACTCCACTGCCCCCCGGATTCGAACTCATGATGGTCCCTGTTTCAAATTAGCCGACCAGTCTCCTAAGCCATTAGACCATAGGAACTGGCCGATAATATTCATTCTTCTTGATCTTTTGACTGCTTCTTCAGAAAATATACAGTTCAGGCGCCTGATACTTTATCTTTGGTAAAAAGGGACATCGGTATCCAATCATAGTCCTCTCTCATGATATCGATAGGACGAGGAACGGGGGGGCTCCGGTGTGTATCTATGCTCTACCTCCGAAGCACCCACTCCCACTGTCAGAGGACAAATGTTCCCCGGATTCCATGGCTAGTATCCCCGATGTAACTACTCTTTGATACAGGAAAGGGCAGGGATAAAACTTCTATATGGTAAATTGCCTATGCGTATCTGGCCGCCCATACAAAATTCCGACTCAAGTGTTCGGGTTCTACGATATATGCCTGTAACTTGTCATGGTATTCTTCTTATATTTTCCCTGATGACCCAGCCGCCAGACGATCACGGTTCAGCCAAACAAAGGGAAAGGGAAAAAAGGTTGTCGGGGGCTGGGTACACCCCTCCCTTTCCCAGCGACCAAATTGCAGATAGCCTTTTATCTACATTACCAACACTCCACCAACAACCACCCCCTCAGCCAGCAGTCCACTCGTTTCCGAAGCCGCGTTTTAAACTTTCCAGAGTGTTATTTCTGGCGAGGCGTCTTTGATTGTGTCCCCTGACTGTATCTGCATGACAACATGCTCGAGCGGGATGAGATGTCGCAGCTTACTACTCCCGCCTGGGAGGTTTCTGGATGCAATTTTGTGTGTGTGTGTGCGAACGCCCAGATATCAATTACTAGTTGTGCGTGGGCTTAGCTGCTATGCCTGTGTTTCGTCAGTTTGGTAGTATCTGCACGACATCATGAGATTAAATACGAGGATGCTTCGTCTAGCGAGTGGCGGAACACCCCATCTCGAAGAAATGTCCCTGGTATGATATTTCGAGCGCGGGTGTGCTTTTTTTAGGGAGGGGGGGATATGGGCTCATATGCGGGTCGCCGCCTACAATGCCTTTGGCCCTAATGCCGCTTGTGGACTACCACAGGTCTATTAGATATGCCGGGCACTTACGAATATGGGGTTTAAAAAGTCAAACTCAATTAAGGACCAGACGTCAAAGCGCGACTGAGACCTCACACCAATGAAATAGCCCGCGCCCCCAAGACGACAAGTCTCCTTCTGAGCAGTCATAGCTCCTCACTCGTTAAAACTATTCATATATAACCCGGTTTTTATCTCATTTTAAATTATTCCGGCGTCAAGAAGGGATACTAGCGCTCAAGTGTACAGAATTTTATAACCCTCTACGGATCACTACTCACAGGCCGTCCCAAAGCCCCACAATACCGTGTCCAACGATTTTCTGGGGGTGGCTCGCGATATATCGATGTGGAGCACCAAGCTAGCTCATTCACAGATCACCGCAGTGTCCAAATGATGCTTTTTCCAACTCTAGCCTCAGAACTCCTCCAGAGCATGAAAGAGGGGGTTCACGGCCATTCGGCCAGCTTCCCTCCTTAAGTAGTTCGTCTCTTGAAACTGGAACAACGAGACTTCGGAACAAGGTGCTCGAAATGCGCACGAAAATCTGGAGAACATACTGCAGTTTCTCCCGACCCATTTATTTGTCACAATAAACCCGGCGAAACTTATCCACCCTCGCATGACCCCGCGGCACTACTAGGAATATACACGCTAAACATACGAAATCCTCCCGTTGCCCAAAGGCTTCTCGTCAAGTATACCGCTGGAGCCTAAAAACCGTAGAACGAATTTTTCACCTATTGAACTAATCGTTCAATAACGAGATAGCCTAGCTGGGTGATAAGTTTGACCACTCCTTCCATGTCATCTCACACACCTCCCCCCCCCCCAGGCAGTTTAGCGGCAGGGATGCACAGTGCAGAGGAGGGTGCTCAAGCCCGTCGGTTCCCGCGGGCCGGTACAGTCGGACCATTGCGCCGAATACTAAGCGAGGGTTTGAGAATGCATGTGTACTGTATGGTGCACTGCGAGTAGGTAGCCGCGGGGGGATAAACCGCCCCCGCGATGACGGCCGCAGACCACAGCTAACTTACGTTGTTGGAAATGGCAGTTTGATGGCCGCACTTGATGCGGGATGTGCCCGTACTCTGGCCGCAGAGGCATACGTATGCACTAGCCAAAGGACGCGCAAGCTCCAAAAATGTTTTCACCCCACTTGTTTTTCTTTCCTTCATACCTTCTCCTCGCTTCACACCTTCCTTCCTGTACACAACTTTCCTCAAGTCTTTCCTTCCACCAAGTTGTCATCAATCAATCATGATTCTCATCTCCACCTAAGCAGTTTTAGTCCACTGAGTAAAATCCTCACCGTAAATCATTACCTCCGCAACCAAGATTTTCAACATACGTCTCAGGCTCAATGTGAGTGATCACTCGTGAACATCCCCCCACCATTACCAATCGGCACCTCCAAGATGGCGGAATGGACTACGCCAGCACAAAAAATCTGTCGCGTAATGCGGGGGACATACCCCCAAGCGGATAGCATTGCTGGGGCTTGCTCGTGAAGGAATGTCGTTTCCGCACCTGCTACCGTAGAATCTCATGAATATCGGAATGGCGCTAACTTAGTGTTGATTTTTCTTTTTTTTTCTTGAACCTGTCCGATCGTTGCTCTCTATATGTTTAAAACTGTGGCAACTTGGCGTTCTTCGTGCTTTCCTGTTAGTTCGGCTGCCTTGGTTTCACGTTAGTTCGCTTTGGCGCCATTCCGACTTTCATGAGAATATACGGTATAGGAGGGGGAGCAGACATGGGTTGAGAACTATGTTAAAGACACCCGGTGAGCCAACCTCCTGTTCTTCGGCGGTTTTTACTACTGGGGAGGGTTTACAGGTGGATATTTATGGCTAGTGTTGGGATGAGAGCATGTCCGAGCAAGGAGACTAGAGAGGAAGATATGGCCTTCATACTTGAAGAGTCTGCTGTGCTCAAATTTTTTATAGGGCCGGTGCAGGCAATGGTGCATTCCGTCAAAGTTGTACTTTTGTTATTATTATTTTTATAACAGCAATATCGAGGATTCGGTGGATCCATGCTGGAACCTGATGGCTTGACCATATACTCACGTCTTTCGATAGAAGAAGAAAAAAAGAAAAGGACCAGCCCCCAGACCTCTGCTAATGAAAATAAAAAGGGAGATGGGCTCAGTTGCTCTAGTTCGTACGGCGCTTTCCTGCAGTTTCTTAGAGCATTTCTTACAGCTTGCTACAGCCTGCCGTCAATGGCTACGGCATTCGGCTCCAACTAGCAATAAGGGTCCCCGAGCAACATTTTCCAACTTCTCCTGCACTCTCTAATCACATAGTCGAACGTTTTAACTGGGGGATGTGATAAATGCTGCTGCAACGTACATCTCTCGATATCGCACTCTCGGGACCCCTACATGGCTATAAACCTCTAGGTAGACAGAGCCCTCTTTTGCCCTTGATCCAGCGATGTCCTTTCTTGAAACTGCGCGCATAGGCTGCATACCCCAAGGGTGATGGAGGTGGGAAAAGCGCTAGCCGGGACAATCTGATTTGGTTTGGACACCACTTCCGTGCCAGCTTTGACAGGAGGAGCTAATGGAAATTGACCTCTATTGCCCAACATAAAAGGTGGGCAGCCCCAGGCCTCTAACCGGTAGCGACGACTGTGCTTCCCAAAAGGCAAGAGACCAGAGAGCGGTGACGAAGACGCGCTTAGTGAAGCGAGTGTTAGTGGTAGTCTCGTAGAAACTTCGCTATACGTAAATTCACGCCAACGATTTGGCGTCTTGAAGTAGGTTAAATATACTCCCTTTTTCCAGACAACCGTTAATAATCCCCAGGTTCAGCGGGTTATTGCGCCCATCCAGGGCCATCTGGTGCCCAAGCTCGTGGGGTCGCCCACAAGGCAGTATGCCCACTAATTCTAGCGGGACGAGGGAAGGCAAACGATGTGGCTAAGAGTAGGCCCTTGCAGGATACCCTGACGACAGTCGGAGATAGGAATGGGGTAACAGGAGGGCTGACATCACAATGGCTTCGAATAATTTTCCGGGTAGGAGGATAGTTGTGACCCCTTGCGAGGGTTTTCTTTGCTACTGTATGACAAGAGCTAGGTGCTGGCGACGGGTAGAGAGGCAGTGCAGGTGGCGAGCCGAGCAAGATTTGAAGTGTGCCTGGTGAGGTTTACCGTTTTTCAACTAACGATCGGGCTAGCGTAACTATCAAGTTGGATGGAGGAAGCGGTGGCTGGACCTTAGCTCAGGAATCGTGGCTGGCGGGTCGTGTTGTGGTGGGACCTAGTGGGGTCGGAAGCGTATGATGCCCCACCCGGCCAGAACTCACCGATACTCCCCACAGGGTGCCCCACAGCCGCCTACGGACATGTAACCGCGAGGGCCACACCTTTCCAGGGGCAGGGGTGAGGTATTGGGACAAGCAGGGGTAGCAGATGATTGCATATACATACCTTGGAAGAAATATCAAGGAACCATAAAAGTAAGATTTCTACTAATTCGAGTGATTCTACCACCCCTGTCTTGTCCTAAGATTTCCCTCCTCACATGAGCACGCCCCTCCATATAAGTGCATGTAGAGATCTCCATCACATCAGCACCATAACCGCCACTCCCAAGACTTCGCAGGTATACAAATTCCCATTTGTCGAAGCAACAATGGGATAAGAGTGCGACCATTTTCTCATTCTACTCAAGTAGCAAGCAACGATGACTTAAGAAATTCTTTGTGGATTCCCAATAGTGTAGTAAGTTAGCTCCCGCATGTACTCGAGTAGCGTACAAAGTGGCAAGATATTGGGGGAGCCCAGTTGAGAGAAGTTCAGCCATTGTATGATATCATACTAGGATTTTTCTTTCCAAGGTCCCCGTTCTCGTAGATGAGGGATAGGGTTTTGAGTGAAAGGGTAACTTCATGGGTTGCTTGGGTTTCTGAGATTTCTGCTTTTTTACGGCTTACTGGCATCCGATGGTAGCCATTGACATGTTGAAGAGAGAAAGGAAGGTTGTCACAGAAATAGTAAACAGCAAGTGAATCCCAGTGAAGTGATGAGCTCCCTCCATCCCTTGTTCCTGCACCCTCGATCTTGCATGCAGTGCGACAGCGATCACACACAGTGGCGGATTTTAAACCTGTGCGGACGGGGAATCTAGCTTCACATCCAATCACTCGTAATAAAGTTCGTAGCCCTACAACAGCGCACCGCATGATGAAACCGTCTATTGCGTTGAAAGGGAAAAAAATGAAACGGCTCCACTACGGTAGTCACCGCCCAACCGGGAAAAGCGAATAGCCCGCCCAATCCAACACTGGTAGATCTGTAAGTCGGAGATACGGGAGATTAGCGGTAGATGAGGTCGAGTTACTAATATCGCCACACCACAAACCCTAACCCACATATGTCTCACAGGATGCCCTACTGGGACTTGCATTTGAAATCCACCGAGATCCTACCTTCTCAAAAGCTCCCTCTCACTCTAATACATTTTTTCTCTCCATCCCTCGAACAACTACACCACTACTACTACAACACGAACCGAATTTTTTTAGAGAAAAAAGACAGACAAAGTAAGACGAAATGGCTCGCAGACCTGCTCGCTGCTACCGTTACTGCAAGAGTATGTATTAGGGCTATGCCGCAAGGAGATATGAGGAAGAACTAATAGAGATTGCCAGACAAGCCGTACCCAAAGTCCCGTTTCAACCGCGGTGTTCCCGACCCCAAGATCCGCATCTTCGATCTGGGCCGTAAGCGTGCCAGCGTCGATGAGTTCCCTCTCTGCGTGCACCTCGTCTCCAATGAGTACGAGCAACTCTCTTCCGAAGCTCTTGAGGCGGCTCGTATCTGTGCAAACAAGTACCTCGTCAAGACCAACGGAAAGGACGGTTTCCATATGAGAGTTCGGTATGCTTCTCCCCTCTCCTAGGAGTTTGGAATATACGGTGGCTAATAAGTGACCCAATAGTACTCACCCCTACCATGTCACCCGTATCAACAAGATGTTGTCCTGTGCCGGTGCGGACAGGCTTCAGACTGGCATGCGCGGAGCTTGGGGAAAGCCCAACGGATCTGTCGCCCGTGTCAATATCGGGCAGATCATTCTTTCCGTTAGGACTCGTGATAATAACCGTGCATCTGCTATTGAAGCCTTGAGGAGGTCACAGTACAAGTGATTCCCCCCACACTCCCTCCCTCTCTCCCTCTCCGCTTCACATCCATCAGACGGTTGCTGACACAGTATTCACAGATTCCCCGGCCGCCAAAAGATCATCGTCTCCAAGAACTGGGGTTTCACTCCCCTCCGTCGCGAGGAGTACCTAGAGAAGCGTCAGAACGGACAGCTCAGGTCTGATGGCGCTTACGTTCAGTTCTTGAGGCCCCATGGAAGGCTAGAAGAGAATATGCGCAGATTCCCGCAGGCATTCGTCTCGGCCTAAGGGTAGCTGTGCTGTTATTCTTTTATCGGCGTTAAACGGCTGGTAGCGGGCAGGGTATTTTAGAATAAAAAATTTTCTTTTTTGTATGCATGTTAGGTATCATACCACCGAATGAGAAATGCTGTATACCAAATTTTGGGTGGAGGACTCTGGATATCTGCGTGAATTGTCGAACTGTGATGTGTGATTTTGAAAAGTCGCAAACTTTTAGCCGAGAAACTCCTTTTTCAAAATATTCAGGCCTGCAGAATTTCTGTCAAGATATCATTGGCATGAGGCTTTTTCCCGACATCTCAAGATGCAAGAGAATCAAGGCTGTCAAAGTTATCGCTTCTAGCATCTCACGAGGTTGGTAAATTTCCGGTATTTTGATCTCTGTACGAGTAGAGGAGGGAATTGCAAGGAATCGCTCTCTCATGAGGTACCGTAGACCAAAGAATTTGCCCCTTTCCCGTCTTTAGAGCACCCAAGATAAGACTGTTGATGACAAATACCCCACTCCTTATCGATTGCCACTCTAAGCTCCTTCCCCACCAACGCCTCCCATCCCAAAAAAATTTTGTTCCACTGCAACTGCCACCACACAACCTCACCAGAAAATAATACTCGAATACATCGCAGCCTGACAAACAAAAAGAAAAAAAACACCCTAACACAATCTCAAACTATGAGCGCAATCCTCAGCGCCGACGACCTAAACGACTTCATATCCCCAGGCGTGGCCTGCATAAAGCCAATTGAAACACTTCCCGCCGCCCCCGACCCGCTACGTTCCAACTCTTACGAAGTAGTTCGAGAAGACAAAGCGCCCCCAACAGATCTCCCACCTGCGCAAATCTCACTAACAGACTGCCTCGCCTGCTCCGGCTGCGTCACATCCGCCGAAGCCGTCCTCGTCTCCCTTCAATCTCATAATGAAGTTTTAGCGAACTTGAACGCTCACCCAGAGAAGCTATTCGTAGCACTGATATCCCCGCAGTCGAAGGCGAGTCTTGCAACGGCTTATGGAGTTAGCATTGATGCTGCCGGACACATGATTGAGCGATTGCTGTGTTCGCCGGAGGGGATTTGCGGAGAGGGGAGGGGGTTTGATTTTGTCCTGGATACGAATGCCGCTAGGGAGGTGGCGGTGAGGTTTGCTGCTGAAGAGGTTGTTACGGCTATCCGTGGGGGTAGAAATGGAGTTGATGGGAGGAAAATGCCGATACTGGCGAGCGCGTGTCCGGGGTTTGTATGTTATTTGGAGTCTACCCAGCCGGCCCTAATTCCGCACTTGTCAAGATTGAAGAGCCCTCAGGCGATTTTGGGGACAGCGGTGAAGTCACTATTGCACAAGGATGTGAAAAACGGCGCGGAGGGGATTTATGTCGTTGGCGTAATGCCATGCTTCGACAAGAAGCTTGAAGGGGCGCGTGGGGAGTTGACCTCTGGGGCATGGATGGAAGGAGAGGGAGAGGCAGTCCGAGACGTGGACTGCGTGATCACCACCCGGGAATTAATCTCTCTCGCGCAAGCCAGAGGCGTGGACTTTGCTACCCTCCCGCAGGATCCACTACTCCCCTTCCCTTCCAATATCACCTCCACACTCCTACAAACCCTCAAATCCCCCACAAAATCCTCCACTATCACCAAAACCAATCCCACACCAGGGACCAGCGACGGCTACCTCACTCACATAGCAAATCACATTCTAACCCTCCACCCAACCTCCACCCTGCGAACCGAGCCAGGCCGCAACTCGGACACAATAGACTACGTAATTTCCACCCCCGAAAAGACAATAGCTCGTCTATCCCGCTGCTACGGATTCCGCAACATCCAAAACCTCGTCCGCCGCCTGAAGCCCGCAAAAGCCCGCGTCCTCCCGCGGTTCGGGAAAGCCTCCGCCATAACCTCGCAACGCAAGCCTCTAGCCGCTGCTGCCGCAAGACAAGCGGGTGGAAAGTCGGATGCGGAGTACACTTATGTTGAAGTCATGGCCTGTCCTGGCGGCTGCACCAACGGCGGTGGACAAGTTCGGTACGACGACGAGATTATCGCTTCAGGGCTCGGTGCGGGGACGCAAAAGGAATGGCTTGGGAGGGTCGATGAGGCCTACTATTCGTCCGCTGAAGATGAGGAGAATGTAGGGGGGGGTGGGGCGCCGCGGGGGGGGTGGGTGGAGAGGTTCGTTGAGGAATGGGAGAATAGGACGGGCGTTTCCAGAGATAAGCTACTGTTTACTGGATATCGGAAGGTGGAGAATGATCTAGGGGGCAGGTTGAAGGAAGTTAGTGTTGTGGAGTTGGCCAGTAAGGATGGTGGAGGATGGTGATTCCTCTTTGCTCTACTTTGTTACTCTGGAGCTATCTTGCTGTGATAGAGGGGGATGTGATTTACGTCGGCGTTGGCTAGATGTTTTTTTGATTCAAGATTATTGGTTTCCGTTAGCTCGGTATCATAATATCACGGCTTTTGACCTATAATTTGCGACTTGCTTCAGTTTGGTCCGGTTTTCACCATCACTGGGTGTCACTCGGGTTTGCTTTTAAAATTGTGGGGGGTGCAGCGGAAGCCTCAGCCTGAGCTCTTTCCCTTTACCTTACCGCACCATGTTCACGGAAGGGCACCCACAGCGGTTACCATAGCAGGCAAGCAAGCACTCCACGCACTCCATTGTCCTCCGGATCTGACCCGCCCAAAGCCCACCATCATACGATACCGCCCCCCCGCGCATTTCTAAAATTGCTACACAATACAACAAACAAACAAACAAAAACAAACATAAATTACTCGAGTGCCATCATCATGTACTACTACCCCCAGAAATAAAAACATTACGGCACGCCCGTGACAAACACTAACCGTACAGTAGTAACCCTTATTATAGTTGTTGTTGCTGGAAGTGCGCAGCCCACCACTTTTAGTTTTCCCTAATTGGCGGAGGACACCCGGATAGACCTCTTTGAAGACTTGGAACCACAATAGACTAAAAAAAATACAACTATTCACACGCAAGCCACCGACCCCCCGCCAGGTGGCCTAAGGCGGAAAAAAAAAAGCTCCCGCAACCGAACCAGCCCCCAACCTCCCAAGTACTCGTACGTACAAATATAGGTAATTATTTACAGCATGATAAATGAGTGAGTGAGTGACATCACATGATCAAAGCGTTAGTTGCGGGCTAGCGTGTTTTCGGAAATGTGGGTCTGGGTATGATAATTATGATAATAATTATTATGGAAATAGAAAGCGGGAGGTGGTCATTTGGTATCACTCGGTTTGGGAGACGGGAGAATTATAAGCGCCGCGCGGCACCGCCAGTGCTTGTACTGTACTATACGAGTATCATAATATTATCTGGGTCATGGTGGTTTGGTTATTTATTCCTCTTTTGTAAAAGGCGTGAGGGGTTGAAGTGGGTTTGTGAAGGTGAATGGAAGGATGGAGGGAGGGAAGGGAGAAGAAGGGGAAACCCCCCCTCGCCAAAAAAAGGTTGTATTATAGGTCGAGTCATGGTAGGCGGGAGGGTAAGAGTCAACTCTGAGAGGATTGTGCACTACCGTGCTGGTTTTGCACTCCAGATCGTGCCCGTCTGCAGTCGCGAAGGGCACAGTTCGAGATGGCGGTACTTTTGTTTTTTCCCTCTTACTGTGCTTACGAGTAGATGGGTAAGTATAATGAGGTATTTACTTGATCATTCACGAGTTGCGAAAACTATATGTGGGGAAAATCGATGCAGAGTTTTACCCGCCATTCATGCTCATAGGTCAACAGTACTCCGTAGAGATGTGCAGTCCGGTGAGAAGTGATTGAACAGTTATTAAGGTTAACCAGCCAAATATATCTCTGTCCATTCAGGTTAGCTGTTCCCTGTGCTAGCGCGATCAGTCGAGAATGCTCGAAATATATATCATAAAAAAGACAAAGAATCACAGGAAATAGAAGGAGACGGTATCATAGCTTACCTAAGAAAATAGTGGCTGTCCAAGCCCTTGCCTGTCACAGGCCAGCCATAGCAGCACAGCATCAACAAAGCAGAGCGAGTGAGCGAGGAACGAAAGCGATAGAGCGCTAGTACCGTGCCATAAGTTAAATTTATCCCGAGCACGAGCTCTCGCACCAAATCCGGACCAAGATGCCCGGGGTCACTTTTCAACGAAACCCCCCACCCTTCTTTTGCTTCTTTATTCACGTGACGATGTACCTACCAACTGTCTCTGTGCCAAGTTATTATTATGATACGCGGTATCGCACCATCCCGATCCTCCACAAGAAAAACAAAATAAACAGGAGTTGGGCCCATCATTGGAAAAACCCCCCCCTTTGTTCCACCACCCAACCCTCGAGTGCCGGTATCGTAGCGGTTCGTCCAACCATGGGATGCCGTGCCGGCCCCCCCACCGCCCGAGGGATAGGAACAGGGCGAAAGGTACTCGGGTACAAGGGTAATTGGGGCCCGGTAACACGAACACACTCGCGCAGCGTATTGCTTGAGAAAACACAGCGAAAGTGCTTGTGTCACCGGTCCCGACTTTTTGCCACCACCAAAAAAATCTCACAGGATATCACTCGAATTTCCTAATCCGGCTTAGTCCCCATACAAATTCCGCGCCTCGTAATGGAGGTGGGCCCGACTTTTAGCTACCCCCGAGTACATTTGCGCGAGAGTGAATAACCCCTTACATTGTAGTACAGTGCCAGTACTGGTACGGTACCCACTCGTCCCAGCAAGAACTACCGTTATCCCGCCGTTTGGAAGTGGAAGGGATATCTCAGGAATCTTTTCGGGGATATTTCGCATTTCCCCGATGCCGTTGTTTGGCTTCCCTCCCCCTCCCTCGTCTGGGAAGAGTACTAGCGGATACCTACCCGTGATCGTATTGTACTCGAGTACGGGTGTGACAGTCCCATTCGCTTTCTATTTCAAATCCTCCAGGTAATTTGTGTACTCTACCGGCTGTTATTCTGTTTGTAACAAAGGAAGGAAAGAAATTGATGATCGTGACCGAATCTGGGGAGTGTCCGAGGTTTCGGATTACCATATGTCTTACTCGTAGATTAGTAGGTATGGTGTCGGGGGTGGCGTCGGGGTTTAGGAACGGTCGTGATTGATTTTTATATGATACATAGAAAAGGTGCTAGAGTATGATATGGCAGCCGAGGGGATGTGGTGGGTTCTGGGGCTAGTTGGATGGATTGGGAGTCGGAGGGAGGGGGGGGTCAGAGCATTGGGCTATCCCAAGCAAGAAGTATCGGTACACAGGGGTTTGCGAAATATCTGTGCCTTATCTGAGCGCCCTTCTGATACTATCTATACTCGAGTACTTGTGCGAGCTCACGACGCGTGTTCTTCGGGTATGGGGCTTGGGTTGCTGCATATCGAGTGTGGGTAAGGGTTTTCGGGGTTTTGTGTATGATATAAGGTGAGTTTGCGGGATGGGTTTGTTTGCTAGAGAGAGGGGTCTGTACTGTACTGGAGCAGGGATTGGATTTTGAGTTGTGGTTGGGGTTTGAGGTGGTGATATTTTGATCCAGCCACGGCACAGTGCAAGCGGACTAGATGACCGTTAGGCCAAGGTGGATGCAGTGCTGCAGCAGGGGCGGTGAGAATCAAAATGTTGTGATTGCGGTGATGGTTAGTTGGCTTTGACCTCTGGAGGAACACTGAGCTGCAGGAGTTGCATATTATGATACGACGCCATGGTTCACAGCACTGAAGTTGAGAGTGAGTTGTGGTGCCTTGAAAACTAGTGAAGTGGCTAATACTGCTAGTTCCTGGGATTGAGGTAAGGTACAGCACTAGCACTCGTACTAGTACTAGTACAGTGCCATATCAGTGTCCCCGCATGCAGTCCTTACAGGCACACAACACCCTGAGGCTCTTGCAGAAAACCATTATCAAGACCTACTGTACCATATCACGACAACAAACCTTCTCCCAACAACAACAACACATCAAAAGAGAGAAAAAGGAAAAATACGGTAGACAAACTACCGGTATGCCGTTACTTTTTTACCAGACTCCGCTTGCCGAATCTCCACGGTGCCCCAAACTCACGGTACTCGTGCACCCTGATCTAACCATCATATCCCCCAAGCGCCTTATCAAGATACTCTATCGACGATCGCACCTCGCTTCACCCAACAACATGCAAAAAACGGCAGAACCGAAAATAGATTACCTCCGCTTGTCCATCCCAGCTCAGGGCACCAACGAGACTCATTGGTCAGGTTTGACAAGTTTTTAGACAGAAAAACCCGGTTGTGGTTGGTTGGTTGGGCGGGCGGCTACAGAATGGGAGGGGGAGGGGGAGGGGGGGATCGACAAGGGGAAAGAAGTACAAATTGTATTGGGTTTAGGTAAAGCGCCGGTATGGTAGGGGTTCGGTTTGGTGACTAAGGGAACCGTTGTGCGGTTGGAATGGCATTGGAGGCGAGATGTTGCGGGTGTCGTACGGTATTCAGGCACGGTATCGTGTGGGCGAGTGGCGGACAGGCGTGTGGGGGGGTTATTTATAGGTCCTCTTGTATTTCTGTTTTTGTTTTTTTGTCCTTGCCCCCCCTTCTTTCGGGGTTTTGCGAGTCGGACTTGTTTACAGGTATCATATCGTGGACGGACACACACAATCCCAGAAGTATTTGCTAACTTTACGGTATGATACCGGTATCATACTATGGAATGTTATGCGTTCAGAGTGCATTATTCAAGGGGTGGGAAATGATAGTGAGGCATGCTGTGGATGGGTACAGGTAGGTGGGTGTGCGCGAGTAATGTGCTCGAGTGGTTATGGGAATTTCGCAAAGGAGGGGGGGACGAAATGAGATGTTAGAGAGATAGGGTGTGTGTGGAATTTTGCATTATGGTTTGTCCAGTTCGTGTTGAATTGGCTGGCAGGCGGGCAGAGAGGCTCTTGCAAGTTTTGCTTGGGTGTAATGTATTTATTTTTCTCTCCTTTTCTTGCCTGTTCATTGCCGGTACCATTTGTACCTATATACGGGACGAGAGGTTCAGGCGCGAACAAGGTGAATTGTCGGAAACGAATTACGCTTCGGGATTAGTTCATAACTTATTTATAGATTTCTGCTCCATGTCGCGAATCCCCAAAAATTGCCTGTCCCCCTCCTTTGCCCAACCCTCACTCAATCAATCCACTCCTTCTCTCTCTCACACTCTCTTGGCCTCACACGGGCTTGAACAGAGGCCAACCTTGCTTTCTCTCTTTCTCCCCCTCCCTCCTTTTACCCTTCCTCTCCCTTTCACCCCCTCTCTCCTTCTCTTCCAACCCTATCACCCTACGGTACTTTCTCTCCCTCTGCCCGTTCTCTGATCCTACCCACCCACACTCCTTCTCCCATTCCCCCTCCTCATATATTCACTTCACCCCACTCATCTGTAGTCCACCCCCCCTCTCGCGCCGCCACTTTGGCCTCTCTCTGGTTAAACTGTTTACCGCGCCGACACCGGGTCACTAGGAATGGGAGTTTAGGGAGAGTTTTCGAATCACGGACAATCACTACTTACTAACATTTCTACAATGGCGTCGCCATATGCTTTCCACAATAACCCAGCTGCCTATGCTCGCTACAATCCAGCACTCTACCCAGGCGGACTCGGTGGCAGTCCGACCGTTGGCGCCGCCAGTGCTCCTGGCAACACTCCGACCGCGCCAGCGGGGTACGGTCCACGACGACCGAGTGTGAGCCCTATGAGGAATCCTACCGACAGTGGGGAGGCAAGCGGAGAGTACAACCCTCAACACTACGGCCCTGTCGCGGCGGACGGTAGTGGCTCTTTTGTTCCTAGACCCGCCGGGGAGGATGGTATAGAACCTTTGTTTCCTAGATGAAATCACCACTTTCCCAACATTTTTCATTTCCTTATTATTGTCATTGTCACTTTTCCTCTTTGGGGGGGAGGGGATCCTTTCTCACGTTCCCTCTTATTCCCTCACTTTTCCTCCTCACCTGTAATTACTTGTAATACCCCCCTCCTTTTCATGTTGGTAATGGGCCTCTGTCTCTATCCCATTCGTGAATCTCTACTTCCATAATTCGCATGTCCTGGACTGACGCCTCTGCAGCTCCACCGCCATACTCGCCTCCGAGTGCCCAGCGACACCCAAGTAACCCCAGATTGCAGCTCAGCCCGCCCCACCAGAGGCAGCACTCATGGCCATACAATAGCCAGAGCACAACCCCTATCTCGCCACTGCAAGTCACTCCCTCAACAGCGACCACGCGGGATTTCTCTCCAATTTTCTCACAGCAAAGCAGTGCTACCAGTACGGCCAATACGACCCCCTTATCACCTTATGCGCCTTTGCTGCAGGAACAATTGGGGTGGAATGGCCCCACTCGCAGAAGAAATTATTCTCCTCCAGGGGTAGCTGGCGGACAGGGGTATGCGCCCTCGGGCTTGCAGCAAACGTCTTATCCTTCTCCTGATATACCCCCGCCTTCGAGTCCCATCGCCGATAGCGTTGGGCCGTCATCCCGCGCCGGGAGTCGGCGTTCAACATTGCACAATGTGGTGCCGCCGCCGCCGCCGGGGCCACCCCCAGCCCAGAATAATTATGTGCGAGACGGCTCACCGATGGCTGCACAGGGTAGGAGGACGCACAGCAGTAGTAGCCCGGCTATGCCTGCCGGGCTCGGAATTGGGATGAGATCCGGTTCCCGCTCGCCTCCAGTGGTGTCACTTCCGCCCGGAGCTATGAGAGCCGATTCTCTATCGAGGATACCCCCTCCTCCGCCTGGGCCTCCTCCACGGAGTGAGTCTGTACCGAGGAATGTCTATGCTCCGGGAGCTGTGAGGAGCGATTCTCAAAGTGGAGGTGCGATCCCTCCCCCACCGCCCGGGCCACCCCCTAGAAACCCGAGTCTACCCAGGGTCATGAATCAAGGTCGATCTGTTTCCTCACCTGTGATGAATCCCGCTGCCATGAGGATTAGTAGTAGATCCCCTCCCCAGCAACCAAACAGGTTATCGGCCGAGAACAACGGTTCGGATATTTATGAACCAGCACAGTCCAGTGCACTGTCTGGCTCGAGGAGTCAGCCCCCGGCTCCTCCCCCAAAACGAAAGATGGAAGGGGAAGAGATGCCCCACAAGAAGAGCTCGCCGGGGCCAAGGAGCGGGGGTGAGGAAGGGTTAGGGATCGCTTGGGATCAGAGGCGACCAGACATAAACAATAATCCCTGGCGTCAAGCACCAACTAGTCCGGTGGTGAACTCAACCGAAGAAATGATTAGTCAAAGGGAGCGTGGATTGAGTTTTAGCGCCGCCCGTGGTCAATCTGTCACAGCGCCTCCTTTGATCGATTACGGAGAAGGGGGATCCCCCCCACCCCCTGAGGCAACACCAAAGCCTTCCTTCAGCCCAGTTGGATATCCCCCTTTCTCATCGGATAATAACAGGGTCAGGCGTAAGCCGATACATATCACCTCACCACCAGCTAATAATTATGAACCGCCAAAGCAGCTTCCTACACCCCCTCCTGGCACTGAAAAGGATTCCAAATTCAGGCCGGTTTCACATTTGTTACATCTACCTAATGCGGGGGGGCAACTCCAGCCTCCACTAATCGAGGAGGAGGATGAAGAAATGGACGCATTTTACCTATCCGCAATGGAAAGGCACAGAAAAGTGATTCGGTTGGAGGCTACAGCATCAACCGATGAGGAAAGGCTGGGATTGTGGCTGGATTTTGTATTGAAGGAATGCGAATTGAGGAAGGAGCGGTATCCCCGGGCTATTGGGAAGATGGGATCGTCTCTTGCGACAAAATTGGGTTCGGCATTTTCGGAGGAGACACAACAAAATTTAACACCAATTTCGCCGGTAATGAGGGGCATGGACGGAGAGGACGTAGAGATGGAGGGCACGCGGGAAGGCAGGGCAAGACCAGAAACACAGTGGTGGGGACAACACCTAAACAGTGATTCTTTCGATAATGGTGATCCTACGGGCGCGGCTCTCGAAGCGAGAATCAGGGACGAGGAGTCCTCGCGTGGACGAACATCCTCACGGTGGTGGGAGGCGAGCGCGGAGGGCGGGTCAGTCAGCGATCACTTGGCTGTTCGTTCTGATGGGATGGGAGACGATGAGTTCGGCATGGCACGGTCGAGTCACAGACACGCACGCACTCCTAGAGCATCGCTTCGCGAGATAGCCGAGCATGTGACTACCCCGCGGAATTCACAATTCCCTGGCGATCCCACCAGTTATGCTGGCAATTCCGCATATCCCCCTGATAGGAAGACTATGTCCGTGTCTCGTTCTCGATCCCGACCCGCTCATTCGCAATCACGAACTCGCACTCCTGTGCGACCAGTCAAGACGAATCTCGATATTGCTCCCCTCCTCACTCTGCTACCGCCTTACCCACGAGTTTACCCAGCAGTGAACAACGCGCACCCTCAACTTGCAGTATTCCGAAACCTTGTGCGGACGCTGAATGACCTGTCTTCTATCACAGAGATCAGGGCTGACTTCAACGCTGCTTCATCAACGCGGAAAGAAACCTTCACCATCGAGTCACTAAAGCGCCGAAACCAACACTCAGAGTACATACAATCCCTCTACAGCATGCCTTCGGGAAATAAGGCCCAAAAACGCCTCAGCTTCGACCAACTCGAAACCCTCAACACCGACTTCCAGAACCGCGAAAACGTTCTCTCTGAGGAATCCCTCAAGTCTGAATTTGACTTGTTCCAATCCCAAGTTGTAGACGCAGTCCACACTGAACTACAGGAGCGCATCTCCGCCGCATCGGCGGCCTACGGCGACCTTTCTGCCGCGATTGTCGCGAACGCGGACAACCCGCTCGGTGGGCAAGAGGAAGGCGGCGACCAAGTCCCTGAACTTCTTGAGAAGCTGACATGCCTGAAATGGGTCTTTGACGTGCGAGAGCAACTCCACCGTGAGGTCTTCGACCTACTATCGGAGCGCAACCGCCGCTATAAGGAAGTAGTAATAACCCCCTTCTTCGCTTCCCGTCTCGCCGACAAAATCCGAGAAGCAGAGGACTTCTTCACAGCAGACGAGAATGCCCGCCGCCTCAGGGCCGACAAAGAATCCCTCACCCGATACGAGGGCTTCCTAGACTTGGTGGAGAACCACGTAATCAAAGGCGTCGAAAAGCAAATATCGGCATTCTGGGAGGTTGCGCCGCTGATCATGGAGTGCTTTGAAAAGATCCCGACAAATTTGACGAACGTCCACCCTATTGTCCCGCCCGAGGAGTACCATGAAAACCCCGCGTATCTGAGAGAGCCATTGAGGTACCTCCATTCGAAAATTGAAATGGCGGAGAAGTCGATATACCAGTTTGTCGAGGGGCAGACGAATTTGCTCTGCTTACTACACGAGGTCAAGACTTTGAGCGTGGCGGCCGGATGGAAGGTTCGCTTACCGGGCCCCGAGAACGCAAAGATTCAAGAGGAGCGCCGGGAGAAGGAGGAGGCAGTGCTCACGGAGGACTTGAAGGAGAAGGTCAAGATGCTGGAGAGCGAGTGGAGGGAGAGCCTTGGGGGTCTATTTGAGGAGGTGAGGGGGAGAGTTAGAAGGTGGATTAGTGAGGGAGAGCCTGTGGAGTAATTTTTCTTCATTGGTAGGAGAGTCGCTCATCATGTTGGAGGAAGCGGGAGGGCTGGAGAAAAACCCATCTATTATCTACCGGTATTCTACTTACATTCATGTACTGTACATATTCCTCTTCTGGCTTGATACCAATATTTTTATTCCCTTTTTTTCATCCTTTATTTTACCCAAGCTTATCATGATTACCTTTTCCTTTCTCCTTACTTTTTCTCTTCTATTATTCATATAAGGGATTGTATTTTACACTCGCTTTTCTTTCTCATCACTTTATCGCAACGGACATGCATAGAGGGGCGTAACGTACTTTACACTCGCTTGGAGTTTTTCACTTTCTTCTTTTTTCTCTTCTACTTTTTCCGTTGTTTTGGTCTGGGTTTGCTTGCTTCATTGATCAATTGATCGATTGATGGATAGATGTGGTAGGTGGTGAAGCGGGAATTGTATCGTGAATACCCACCGCTCTTACATACATCGTGTGGTGGTACTAGTACATTCGTAGGTGTGATACCATGGTTGATTGACAAAGTTGGCACGATGAGGGGATTTTGGTTGGGGGGTTTTTTTTGTTGGTGGCGGGATGGCATTGGTGGCCGCGATCATATACTGTCACTCACTGTCGAACAGGTCTGAATAGCGCTTTGTGATGGACGGGGGTGGGGGTTTGGTTTTGCTCACCATCACCGAGTAGTAGAAGCCCATCCACATGCATGTCCAGGTGGACGGGTGGGCACTGTACTGTGCTGGGAGATCTTGGAGTGTTCGTGATGTTATCCGTAAAGTCATGTTAAGAAATGTTGGTAGTTAATTTAGGTTTAAAGAAGCGGGGTGGACCAGTGCGCTCCCGTCCGATCGCCAGATCTCACGGATAAGCGTGTGCAAAAAGAAGAATTATGATACTTGCTATGTTTGCGAACCCGGATCTGTTTGGCTCTGAAGAGCTTGACATGGCTCTACTTGAGACAGAGGGATCATATGCCTTGACAGAATGGCTTATGGCGAGTTTGAGACTACGCTGCAGTGTAAAAGTAAAGGCCCTCCTGATCTACATACTCCGTGATTGGCGGATAAGCCGTGGAAGCGGCGGTAGTGATCCTGGCTTAGGTTAATCTACCGGCAATTTACAATAGTACCTGTACGCTTACAAATACCCAGTCTTACGCTTGCCGCTGAGGGGTATAGTACGGTAGCATCTGTATGGCGAATTCACCTTTCTGTTACGGATTTCCTGATGCAAGACTGTGTTTTTGGGGAGTTTGTATTTCGTCGTGGTTTAGCAGTGTACGAGTACATATAGATGCTGGGTGTGTTACCTTGACGGGCGGCTGGGTGGGGATTTTTGCGCCTAGGGTTTCTCCACCTGGTCGAGGAAGGGTGAGATGGATAGGTGGTGGTGGGGGTGCGAAACAGGCGGTAGATGTTGGGAGGGGGTTGGTAGTGGGGTATTTGGGTAATTTTCTCATTCGGAGGGTGGTGGAAGAGTATCATTAGAAATAGTATTCATTATTTATAACGATAAATAAGAAAGGGTAACTATTAAGTCTCTAGGGTCGAGTTGCTGCAGTGGAGTCATGCATTGACATCGGCATTGTAGGTGGTTGGAATCGGGTTGGGCTGGGAATGGGGAAGGGTATGATACTAGCAGATTTTAAGCTGGTAGGCGAATCATGGTGATTCACTGTCCGGGCATCTGTATGATAGCTGTGGACCGGTCGTTTTGTGGTCTATGCTATCATAGCAAGTTTCTGCCAAGAACAATGAGCAGGGCGGGAACCATAGGGGATCACTCGTCCCGCTTTGCCATTCCCAGGGTTGTGATGTGATACCTGGGACGGAAGATCGAGAAAGCTAAAGGTGGGTTCTGTATATAGTATCCAGGCGCTCTTCTGCAAGTATGAGAAAATATCTGATGCTGTCGAGCTTTCATGTACAAGGTGGAGCTCCTCCGTGAAGGAAATTAGGCAAAGATCGAGTGTAATAACCCTGTTGGGCGGGGTTGGAAGCTGTTCGGAGGTGATTGTGAGTCCCCCCCCTCCTTTTTTCATCTTCCCCCAGTCCTTTCTTCCTTCAGTTCTCCCCGGATTGTTATCGGCATTATACCGCTCCTTTATCAATGGACTTTGCTTTTGTACGATCCTGGGAGATGCGATCTGATCATTTAATAAAGCAGTCAGATGCTAAGGCCCTGTTCGGTTGCAATGGTTCCGTTCCGTTGGGCGACCGTTTCCTCTGTGAAAATGACCTTCTCTCCGTTTCGAAACGGTCATTTGTATGGGACAACGGAACGGCCCCATCACAACCAAACAGGGCCCAGGGTACCAAGCTGGTACCGTATCGCGGGGATCTTGTGTTTTTCACCTGGAACTATCTAGGCCCTGCTTTGCCGGAAAAACAGATGTGCTTAAAAAGCAAGAAATAGCAAAAGCCTAGCTTCGGAGAGTGAAAATGGCTAAAATGTCTCTAGGTTTCAGGACTCATACTGGTAGCTGCTTTCCCGAGAGAAATGGAGCAAAAGAAAATTTCTCACTCTTTTCTGCCACCCGCCGATCGCTAACCTTCAGGTCTAACTTAAGGTATAGAGTCGGACCCTACCACCTCGTATCATATCATAGCAGGATTGATAAACCCCACATCCCTATTGATGAAGGCTAGGTTCTCCAATCTCCCAGTCCCCATAGGGCTGGATTTTTTTTAATTCTCCTGCCCTACATGATGGTTCGTTCAATAATAACTGATTGTTAGTGTAAATTGAACTCCTGGGCCCCTGCTAATTGCGACAGGGGAAAATAAGTTCTTGGCATGTGAACCACTGCGTCAGCTAAGCCTTCCGTGGAATGTCGACTTGGGAACAGATATCCTACTGAGGGCTGGATTTCCGGGGTTTTAACAAGAAGGGTAGAGTATCTCTCCTAAGTTAGTAGACTTCAATGGGTGTCTTTGGTGAGGGATTCCCTGTGGTTTTAACAGAAGTTGTACCTCGTCCGCTCATTACTGATAGACGGTAGGACATGAAACCACCGGCCCGGGTGATACTAGTTGAAAAAGGTACTGGAAGTGATTTGGCGACAGTTTCCCGTTAGGAAGCGCTTACCTAGAATCCCGATGTGCAGGTACTGCCTCCATGGTCTTGCCGTGATCCCCGGACTCTAGGAAAGTATGCTGAAACTGAGAAGATGGAACGACCACTCCTGGGAAGTGGGAGGGAAACTACGCAGCTGGACATCAGGGCTGTGGCACTGGCGAGGCTACCGGGAGCTAAACTGTAACTCTCCAATTTCGGGAACTAGGGTGGGAAGTGGAGGAGCTTCTCGGATGAGAATATTGTTCCATATTAGGTTGGAGTTAAATTGAGACCTTGTCGGTGTCTAATAATTTAGCAAGTACACTTAAGCACTAAGGAGATATGCTTTGGCAAAAGAGAAAAAAAGCGTTTCTGCGAATGCTTATCACTCGAGTCATGTTCGGGCTTGATAACGGATATTCGTGTGCTGGCCTCTAAAACCTAGCTAGAATCTATAAAAGAATGAAAGCATGTTGAATGTTCTAGAGGATTAAGAGTGAGTGTGTTCTAGAGCTCATCCCCTCGACTCTCTGGTGTTTGGTGGAAGTTGAGTGAAGTGAAGGAGGTGAACGGCTACGCGATATAGTAACTCCAAGCATGCAAAACCTTTTCTTTTTCTTTTGCCATGATGGATGGTTATTTTTCCTATCAGGATATGTATTTACACCCTCCTTCCCCAACAGAAGGCGCCAAAGCTTTGTTTCCTTTTTGATTACCTTCTCTCTTCTGCTACCTCGCGATTGCGGACCCACATGAACCTCCAGGTGAATGGTCTAGAGCCGAATCCTACCACCTTGCAGTGGCTCTGATTTTCACCCAACCTTACACAGGGGGGCTAAGATCTTCAGCCTCTTGATTCCCACAGGGCAGGATTTCCTAATTATCCTGTCCTACGCGATAAACTGTCGAGTATTTTTCCATTCTGAGGGGAAATTGAACCCCGGCTCATATAAATTGTGTCGGAGGTCACACCAAAGAGGCTGGAGTCGAGGCATAAAGTGGTGGAACTAATCAATGAAAGAAAGAGAGAGTTGCTATCTTGCTTGCTCATCTATAGAAGCCCCTGAGGCTGCTATACTTATAATGATATTTTTTCACTTTACATGCATTTACAGAAGATACCGGTACTTGAGGCTAGCATTAGTTCGTTGCCCTTTACTATATGGCACATTTAAAGGCTGTTACCAAAAGATAGTAATTATTTGCCCACAGACAAGGCACATCATATGCCCTGTGATCGTGCCGAATTTCCCTGCATTGCGCTCGGTATTTCCTGGGGGGCTGACATTGACCCGACTCTAAAAAGGGTAATATAATACTAGTACTACAAATAAGTTCTCTAAAGTACTGAGAATTTAGAGCAGCCTGTTGGGAGCAGCGTTCCTAAACATCAGGTTCTTCGGGGGCTGTGTGGTTAGCAATGCCTATGGGCTTGTAGTGTAGCTCCGCCAGGCGCCTGAGAGCCAAGTATTTCCTCCATTGGAGACCTGCTCCTGCCCCGCTCATTACCTTCGCTTTTCTCTAACTCTCAGAACCTCCTCCTAGACCCCAACAGCGAAGCTTTTGTTTATCATAAATTTATTCTCACAAAATCTCTTTTGCGCTGTTCGAGGTTTGTGCTCCACTTTCGGCGCCTATAACCTAATTGGTGCACTCTGCGGCTAACCTGGGCGGTTACCTACGGGCGCCTCAGCTTTATTGCATAAGCGAAAATAAAACACAATAGAGACCGCCACTCTCCTCTATCCTGCCATTTACCAGCTCTCGTTTCCGAGTTTTTCGTCTCTTTCGACCTTTGTGAAATCTACCCTAAGCCCTACTTGTGGCAGCCCCCCTGAGATGGAGATGTATGTTACTCCTGTTAAAGCCCGCCGACCTCTCTCTTCAACTGAAGACCGGCTTACTAACAAATCTCCCTTACCTGGGCACTAGCGCAAAGCAATACATCCCCAAGCGCAATGTGGCGGGCGACTACAGTGGAAACATCAATCACTTCAATGCCGTAAATGTTGACAACTGTTACTGGTCTGGCGATGAGGAGGACGATGAGGAGGACGATGAGGCGGGCAGCGGTATTGAACATGTTATCTCCCATTCAGCTCATTACGGGTCTAATTTCCGGTGTCTTTACAGATTCCGAAGCAAGTTTGGGCCCTCACTGGATGGTCCCGTATTCTCGGAACGTCGAGTTCACAGGACGGACCAGTATCATTGAAGACGTTGAGAAGCGAACTGAGCGCAGGATCCATAATCGGATTTCACTCTATGGGTTGGGCGGATCTGGGTGTGTATAAACCTTGCATTTCATCTCTGAACTCCTTGTTAAATCTTTTTAGCAAAACCCAGATCGCACTCGAGTATGCCTACCAGCATAAGGGTCTCTGCCATGTCTTTTGGGTGAACGCGAGCGACTCCCTCAAATTTAGCAAGGACTATCGGCGTATCCTACAGATTGCGCAAATTCCAATCAGGGAGGGCGCAGACGACGACGAGGGGCTGCTCATGGGAATAAAAAGGTGGTTCGAAAGTCCAGAGAGCGGAGACTGGATCCTGGTTCTTGATAATGCCGATAATGAGGATGACTTCTGGGGCAATAAGAGTTCGATATCAAAATTCTTGCCACAGGGCTCAAAGGGTACGATCGTCTTTACTACAAAGTCTCGGCAGGTAACAGAGCGAGAAGGTTGTCAGTTTGTCGGGGTTGGAAAGATGGCGGAAGAAGAAGCGAAGGATTTGTTATCGCGTAGAATTGTGAGCCTAGGTCTAGATAGCCTAGAAGACGAGGAATGGGCCGCCAAAATGGTCCTTAGTGCTGTGGATTATCTGCCTTTAGCTATCGTAGGAGCGACCGCTTTCATGAGGGAAACCAACTGTTCACCATCCGAATATTGGCGAATTCTTCAGGAAAACGACGAATTAAAGAAGCGACTGCTCTCAAACGACTTTTTGGATATCCGTCGAGAGGATGTCTCGGAAAGCGTCTTGAGTACATACTTCGTCACTTTCGAGCGAATTACAGAACAAGAGCCAGCAGCTGCAGACCTTTTACGGTTGATTGCCTTTCTTGATCGCCAGAACATACCGGAGGAACTCTTAACTAAGTCTAACTTGTCCGGCATGGATAACCCAGTTGAGTTTCGGACATCTATTGGGAAACTAATCGGCTTCTCAATGATTACCAAAAAGCGAGGCGACAAGCCTTCGTACGAGCTCCATAGTCTGGTACAGCAAGCTATCCAGGAATACCTCACACCTGACGATGTCACCCACTGGAGGAACACTGCACTCGAAGTTATGTGGCGATTGTTCCCCCGATATAAGCACAAATCACGACATGTCTGCTCTCTTTATCTTCCACACGCACTCGCTGTAACAACAGGCTCCGTATACCCCATTGATGGCTCCCTCTATTACCGCATGGCGTCCTATCTCGCTTCCGCAGGTTATTACAACGATGCGGAAATACAAATAAAACGGTGTATTGACTTCCGAGGGGAGGTCAGCGACGAAAACGAAAGCCAGGTGCATCTATCTGAGCTTAGTCTCCTAGGCTCTATCTTGCTTGATCAAGGAAAGTACAACGAATCAGAGGAGATACATCGGCGTGTGCTGGAAGGCGCGACGAGGATTCTGGGGAGCGATCACCAGAGGACATTTGCTAGTATTAACGGGCTCGGGGTTGTGCTCAGGTGTCAGGGGAAGTACGAAGACGCAGAGACGATGCATCGGAGCGCGTTGGAAATTCAAGAGGAGCAGTTCGGAGTAGACCACCCCAAGGCCTTTGATTCCATGTACAATTTGGCAGCGGTATTACAGGAGTTAGGGAGGTATACCGAGGCAGAAGAGTTGCTTCGGCGGGTATCAGAATCTAGCGAAAAGGCTCTAGGACTAGAACACCCCGACACCCTCCGCAGCAGTGGCGGCTTGGCAACCTTGCTCCATATCCAGGGGAAGGCCGCCGAGGCAGAGATCATACAGCGACGGATACTAAGAATTGAAGAGGAGTTATTCGGCCTGCATCACCCTAGCACCCTCACCGCCATGAATAACCTTGGGTCGGTTCTCCACGACCTTAGAAGATATGAGGAAGCAGAGCAGATACTCCGGTTCACACTGGAGTGCGTCGAGAAAAATGCGGGAGCGAACCATCCTACCATGTACACGACCATAAACAACCTAGCCCTCACCCTAGGCGAACTGGGAAAGCACGACGAAGCAGAAAGGCTGCTCCGACGTGCACTTGATAGTTCTCTAGATGTCCTAGGACCGGATAACCCTGAAACTCTCTGTAAGATGCACAATTTAGCGACGATTTTACGGCGTCGAGAGAATTTCGTCGAGGCCCAGAGCCTAAACCATAAGGTTCTAGAAACGAGGAGTAAAACCTTAGGCTCTGAACATCGGGACACTCTCACTAGCATGAACAACTTTGCCGTAATACTGCGGGACCTAGGACAGTACGAAAAATCGGAGAAAATACAGAGGCTCGTAATGGAGGGTAGAGAAAAGGTTCTTGGGCAGAAACACCCCGAAACTCTTAGTGCTATTAACAACCTCGCCCTCGCACTACAAGATTTAAAGAAGTATCACGAGGCAGAAAAACTACACAGACGAGCACTAGAGGGAATGGAAGAAATGCTCGAACCAGGCCATCCCCTAACCTTGGACAGCCTCTCCTCACTAGCCGGAGTGCTTCAATTACTTGGAGAATACGACGAGGCCGAAACCCTGCACCGGCGCGCGATGGAAGGCAGAGAGAAAGTACTTGGACCAGAGCACCCCGATACACTCCTCAAATTCCATCATTTAGCTGAAACATTGGAAAAGTTGGGTAGGCATAGAGAAGCTGAGGCTATGTATTGGCGTGGCCTTCAAGGGTATGAGAAAACCTTGGGGCCGGATCACCCGAGCACACTCAAGAGCGCCAACAACTTGGCCATCACGCTCCGTCGTTGGAGGAGGCACTCAGAAGCGAAGGACTTGCTTCGGCATACAGTAAAGATCGGGAAAAGAGCTCTCGGGCGTGAACACCCGCAAGTTCTCATCAGTATCAGCAACCTCGGCATAGTCCTTCAAGAAATGGAGGAATACGATGATGCGGAGACGATGCACCGATCTGTCCTACAGGTGAGAGAGGAAACCCTTGGACTCGAGCATCCAGAAACTCTAGTTAGTATCCATGAGCTAGCCAGGGCACTACGCGACCTGGAGAGGTATGAAGAGGCCGAGGAGATGCAGCGCCACGCACTTGATGGTAGAGAGAGATTACTCGGACTCGAGCATCCCGATACTCTCGACAGCATTTATAACCTAGCCCTACTATTCCAGAACCAGGGCAGAGATGATGAATTGGAAGAAATGAATCGACGCGCACTAGAGAGCACAGAGAAAGCGTATGGTCCCAGCCATCCGGACACCCTTCGTTGTATATACAATCTTGCCTCGAACATGTACATACGGGGCAAACGCGCGGAGGCAGAAGAGATGTATCGGCGGGCCCTGATTATCAGAGACAAGGCACTTGGGCCAGCACACCCCGACACCCAAACTAGCATCAACAAGCTAGCCTTTATTCTGGAGGACTCGGAGAAGCTTGAAGCAGCAGAGGAGGTGTATGAGAAGGCAGTGGAAACTACAGAGAAAGCGCTTGGGCCAGAACACCTAGATACGTTAACATTTATTACCCATTTGGCTAGGGTGCTATATCGGCGGGGAAAGGTTGTAAAGGCGGAGAAAATGCTCCGGCGCGTGCTAGAGGGCCGGGAGAAAGCACTCGGGCCAGAACATCCCGATACCCTCAGAGCCGCGGACTACCTGGCATCCGTCCTGGGTGAGTTGGGAGAGTACGAGGAAGCGGAGAAGATGTATCGCCATATACTAGAACGCAAGGAAAAGGCACTTGGGCTAGACCATGAGAGCACCCTCGAGTGTGTCTACAACCTGGGAAACGTTTTGCAGGACCTGGAAAGGTTTGAGGAGGGAGAGAAGATGCACCGACGGATACTCGAGGTCGTAGAAAAAACTCTCGGGCCCGAGCATCCCCAAACCCTTACTAGCATGAGCAACGTTGGTGCGGCTCTCCAATGTCGCGGAAATCATGCCGAGGCAGAGGAAATACATCGACGTGTCCTCGAGACCACTGGGAAAGCTTTTGGACCAGATGCGATCGAGACTCTAAGGAGCATGAACGCTGTTGCTATTTCTCTCCGTTTTCAGGGCAAAAAAGTCGAAGCGGAAGAGATGTTTCTGTGTTCACTGCAAGGTTGCGAGAGGGAGTTAGGACCAGAACATCCGAAAACTCTCGAGACAGCCGATAATCTGGCAGCCATGCTCCAAGACCTCGAGAAGTACGAAGATGCAAAAGAGCTATACCACCGATCACTAGAAGCTAGAGAGAAGACTCTCGGTTTCAGCCATCGCTCCACCTATACCACCCTCTGGCGTCTGGCCGCCCTTCATGAAATGCAGGGGCAATTCCCGGAGGCAGAGCAGTGTTACCAGCGGGTATTAGAAAGTCTGAGCACAACTCTTGGAGAAGACCACCCGGATTTTATTCGATGCCTGGGGCTCTTAGCAGAATTAAAAGAGAAAACACCAACCAACCAAGAGGCCGACATCATCGATTGCGAGGCAGACAGCTGCGCAGCTCCTCGAGTAGTCGTAAACGGCAGAATTGAAGTCGCAAAGGTTGGATCAGAAGTCACAGCAAAGGTCGAGGTTAATCGAAACAGTACCCTGAAGAGGCTGGGCTGGGCTATGAGGTTAATACAGCGAATCAGTCCGCGGGGGAGGGGCCGGTGATATCAAGGAAGAGAAAGCCCCGGGAATGCTGCAAAGCAGATGTAGAGTTTCACGGGATTCCATATAATTACAGCCCTGGGGGGGCGGATTTACTCGCAGATAGAATGCCCCCCTGTCTTAAACGTAGTAAAATTCGGGATTAAGCAAGGGGATGTGTGAATGTGCAGTCCAGGCACCTCTGGTGCTAGGTGAAAATCGCTAGCTTCGAAAAAGTTCCCAAACACTGCGCTCTTCGCACTTAGAGGTCACGAAGTACTGTACTATGTACCAGAGGAGGCAAGTCCAACGACATAGCACATTTTTCGTTTATTTTAGCTTTTACGGTAATGCGATGAGCATGCGTACCATAAGAACTCGAATAATCGGACCTTGTGGGATAACTTACTACGACGTTGGAGTTGCCTCGCTTAGCAAGGTCATGTGTTTTTTTCTTTCATGCCCGTCTGGGGGGCAGATTTTTGGTTTTTCTCTACCTTTCCAGAGGAGGAAATTTCGGACTACGTTGGGAAGTATTAGGACAAATTTGGGAAGTACTAAGGACTTGAAGTAGAAATTTTGGGGGAATTACAGTACAAGAACAGGCATGGGGATAAAGTATCCGAACAGTTAATTTAGATTAACCCGCAAAATAATCCGCGAAATCTTTACCCCTTGCACTTGTAAAAAAGTTTCCGAATAGACTATACTTGCAGCCCCTCCAAACTGTGCCTGCCTCACAAGGCCTATGTAAAACACCCAAGGATGAGCGATTCCATAATAAGAACTGGCGCTAAGACTAGTGCTTATGCCTGGGCAGAGTTGGATCTGAGTTGGTTGACAGCGGACGAAGGCATACCGGTAGCCGCCAGTGACAACGCGGTAATCACCCGTCCCGGGCGGGAAGCACCCGAAAACAAGGGGGAGGCTAACGCTGCCTTGAGGAACGGGAAAAATCTGCCAGATAGATTCCCGCAATATCCCTGATATATCCCTGTCTTTCCCTCGACTCGTACCAGGCAAGAAATATCCGGACACAGGGATTAAAACAAATACCGTATATGGGAAAACCCCTGCGATTGTCCGAGCGCCCATACAAACTCAAAACTCGTATTTTGGAATACTTCTTCCCTAGGACGAGTAATTCTCTGGGTACTGCTTTCTCGAAGCGAGTGCTTGTTGTCACCCTCCCTTGCAATTGACTCTACTCTGCTGGGTTCCCGGCTGCCCCCAGGTAATTTTTCAAGATTTGTGCAAGATACATAGAGATACACCTTCCTATTCTTAATTTTGGTTCTTCCCAAACCAAACCAAAGTTTAGAAACATTTAAATCCTGCTCATATAGGAAAAGTTTTTGATATCCTAGATTTCCCTTCCTGTGCTAGAATAAAATCTGATTCGAGACTACTCAAACATATAATTAAGATTAAACATATTCTACTTTGTTTGAATACATGTTAAAGGTTTCTCCTAATTCTTGTTATTTTTTCCCTTCACTTCTCAATTGTTACGATCTCAGTTTTCTACATTGTAGTTTGAGATATATTTTAGCTAAATTGTTCTCCCAGTTTAGAGCCAAAGTATAATGAAAAATAGAGTAAACAGTAGTATCAAAGTTGTCCAAGAACTTCATCCTACATCATAGCAGGTCATCGTAATTCATAATTCACATAGCAGCTGTATGGTTAAAATACAAATTGCATATTTGCTATCAAGACGTTTTGATCAGTTTTCTCTTTAATTCCCTGGTTTATTATTTGCCACTCTAATCTTTACCAAAACCTTATATAGTATAGTTCCCAGTCATTTCTGTTCAATTCTAACTTGATTTCCACCTCCCTCAAAAACTATTTTCACCAACCATTTTACTCTCCTCAATATTCCGCTGTCCTAGACTGCCCGCTCCTGATTTTGACCATCTGGGACAACTGTCGCTGTCGCTGATCCCTGTTCGTCATCCACCGGTTTTCGTCTTGCCCCCGTTGAAGACTGTAGCGCCCAAGCCGTGGTAAACACCTTTGGATAGCTGCCACGAAAGCCAGCAGACAGTAAACGATAGACCATCCACAAACACTCGACAATATTCAACACCAATATATCGAAGCATATCTCTCTCACACTCTACTGAGACGCAGCACTATTCTCTTAGCCTCGGCGTAGCGGAGGAAGAAGGAGGTCGCCCCACCGTGTCCTATCGCCCCGGGATCGCGCTGAAAAGCCTGCCTAACACTCTCTAATCGCCAGCTGTGTACTGTACAATCCGAACAGCCCCCGCCATACTTCCTCCGAGGGCCGGTATCGGCGGGCCCAGCGTCCTTCACACCGGTCCCGTCACCGCATCTGCTGTGATATTCGGCACGATGGAAGAGTAGGTTTCCCTATCACTCAATATTCTAGTTTATTGCTCTCGGAATCGCCGGTTCCACTAGATTCCAGTTAATGTAATTCTAGTAACCAAACTGTACCGGAATCTAGTGGAACGGGCTGGACAGAGGCGCTTCGTTGTTATTACGCTGGGGCGAGAAATGCTTGGATTTAACGCAATGGCTGACAACCCCTCCCAAGAATCCCGTTCCGAGGGGTAAATGTCAGCGGCCACTATAGTGGCAATGTCAACAGCTTTAATGTTATGAATGTCGTCAATCACTATCACAAAGGGAAGAAGGTGGAAGGTACGTATAATGGAATTGTTCTCTTCAACGACGTGCGCGCAGTCGATCGCTAATGCTCTCGTACAGCACTCGCAAAAAGTACAACAACAGGCCCTTACTGGATGGTCCCATACAGTCGGAATAGAAATTTTGCCGGCCGTGAGGGTATTATTGATCGTATACAGAAGCTGGCAGAGGACGAGGCACGGCATAGCCGAATTGCCCTCTGTGGATTGGGTGGTTCCGGGTATGCTCGCTCCTTTACCCGGCCCGACGAGCACGCGTGGGGTTATCTTATTAATAAGGCTTTAGCAAAACGGAAATCGCTCTGGAATATGTTTATCGAAAACGGGGCCAATGTCATATATTCTGGGTGCACGGGAGTGAGTTTCCAAAGTTTAGTGAGGATTACGAGTACATCTTAGAGTGCGCCGGCGTTCGTCTACCTGTTCAGACCGACGAGAAGGACGAAGAGGAGGTACTGTTTGGAGTGAGGGAATGGCTCGAAAGCCCGAATAGCGGGAACTGGATACTGGTACTCGATAATGCCGATAACGAGGAGAACTTCAAAGTCAATAAGGGCGCCATATCAAAGTTCGTGCCACAAGGCTCCAAGGGCACCGTGATATTCACCACAAGATCTCGTCAAGTAGCTCATAGAGAGGGCTGTACGTTTCTAGAAGTCGGAGGTATGGCGGAAGAAGAGTCTAGGGACCTACTCCTCCGTCGGATCGACAATTTAGGGCCCCTGGAAGAAAAGGACAAATCCGCTGTCGATATGCTAGTTGGCGCCTTGGATCACCTCCCCTTGGCTGTCGCGGGCGCAGCAGCCTTCATGACTGAAACAAGCACTTGGCCTTACGAGTACTGGGAAATCTTTCGAGAGGATGGGGAACGAAAGAAGGATTTGCTTCTGAGGAAATTTCGTGAAATTCATCGAGAGGCGGATATGACGGAGAGCATTCTTAGTACCCATTTCACCACATTCGACCAGCTCAAACAGCAGATGCCTACGGCTGCTAACCTACTTCATCTCATCTCATTCTTCGATCACCAGAACATACCGGAGGACCTATTACTTCAATGCGGTCTGCCTGGGATTGATAACCCTGTCGATTTCCGTATGGCTATTGGGGCGCTCATGGGGTTCTCGCTAGTCACTAGGTCAGCAAATAAGCTATTATACGAGCTTCACCGATTGGTGCAACAATCCGTACAGGTGTACCTCTCCTACGACGAGACTTCCCACTGGCGGGAAGTAGCTCTGGAGGTGATTTGGCGAGTATTCCCCGACTACGATTATAGCGTACAACATGTTTGCGCTGCTTATCTTCCGCACGCACTCCTTGTCACTCAAGATTCGGAGGATGCTAAGGTTGGCCTCATCTGCTATCGCATGGCACACTACCTACTGGAAGCGGGTTACTATAGCGATGCGGAGGTTCAAATTAGACGATGCATTGCGCTCCGGGGCGATACACCTGAGGACGATCCAGAGCAGATGGCGGAGACTAACCTCTTAGCTCGAGTATTGCAAAGCTTGGGCAAGTACCAGGAAGTTGAGAATATTAGTCGCCGTGAATTGGAAATTAGAGAGAAAGCGCTTGGGCCACAACATCCCGATACTCTTACTACTATCAATCACTTGGCTGTAGTCTTGCAGAAACTAGGGAAGTACGATGAAGCGGAGAGGATGCATCGGCGTGCGCTTGAAGGTACAGAACAAATTTTAGGTTCAGATCACATTACGACCCTCGCTAGAGTAGACAGTTTAGCCTGGATGGCACAGGACCTGGGGAAATACGACGAAGCAGAAGAGATGCATCGACGAGCCGCGGATGGCTGTGAAAAAGGGTTGGGTTCCGAACACCCCGAAACTCTCAGTCGGGTTTATGGCCTGGCTTCGGTCTTGCGCCGTCGGGGGAAGTGGTGTGAAGCAGTGGAAATGTTCAAACGTCTAGTAGAGGGTCGAGAGAAAACACTAGGACCAGAGCATCCCGATACCCTCGCAGGCATCAGCGGTCTCGCCTTGGCGCTACGGAAGCTTGGGGAATATGATGAAGTAGAAACGCTCCAGCGCCGTGCGCTGCAAGGTAGACTGAAATCCTTGGAGTCGCGGCACCCGGATTCTCTTGCTAGCATCAATGACTTAGGTGTAACACTCAAAGACGTGAAATTGTACGACGAGGCTGCGGATCTACATCAGCGTGCTCTAGCAATCAGAGAGGAAGTTCTTGGCTCGGAACACCCTGATACCCTCACTAGTCTTAGCGATTTAGCACTAGCATTGCAGGGCCTGGGAAAGAATGAAGAAGCAGAGAAGAAGCATCGAGCGGTGTTAAAGTCCAGGGAAAAGATATTAGGCCGGAACCATCACGACACAATTGCTACTGTCAGCAATCTAGCTTCGGTGTTAGATAGCCAAGGAAACCGGGATGAGGCAGCGGAGATGTTTCGGCGTGCACTTGAAGGATATGAGAATGAGCTTGGACCAGATCACCCAGATACTTTCTTCAGCCTTTACAAACTAGCCTCAGTTCCACGGGCTCAGGGAAACTACAGCGAGGAAGCAAAGCTACATCGGCATGCAGTAGAAATCAGAAAGAGGACACTAGGGCCAGAACACCACTCTACGCGCAGCAGTATCACTCGCCTCGCCAAGGCGCTCCAATCCATGAAAAACTACGAGGAAGCAGAGAAGCTATTCCGGCGTGTCTGGAAAGGCAATGAGGAAACCTTTGGGGCTGAGCATCCTCAGACCATCGCTTCTCTAGACCGCCTAGCCGCCGCACTGCAGGAGCGAGGGAAGCGAGAAGAAGCGCGGAAAATATATCGACAGGTGTTCGAAATGAGAGAAAAAAATCTGGGACCAGATCACCCCTCTACCCTCACTAGTGGCAACAACTTGGCCTTAATACTACAAGACATAGGAATGCATGCCCAATCAGAGGCGGTGCTTAGACGTGTGCTTGAAGGCTGGGAGAAGGAACTTGAGCCGGATGACCCGAAGGTTATCAACAGTGTCTTTAGATTGGGCGTGTCGATGCGGCGTGGGAAAAATTTTGCCGAAGCAGAGAAGATGTTTCGGCGTGCACTAGAAGGCTACGAAAAGGTACTCGGGCCAGAGCATCCAGAAACCCTCCTCGGAATCGAGGAATTAGCCGTCACACTCGAAAACCTAGAGAAGCGCGACGAAGCAGAGCAACTATACCAGAGGTTGTTGGGAGTTCGGGAGCAAGTCCTGGGCCCCAGTCACCGACTCACACTCGACTCCATCCGGAATCTGGGCTCACTTCGGGAAGATATGGGACGCTTGTCTGAGGCAGAGCAAGACTACCAAAGAGTATACGAGGGGCTTTGCGAAATTCAAGGCAAAGACCACCCCGACACTACCTCCTCCTTAGAGCATTTGAGCAGCTTGAGAATAAGATTATCCGCGTTGGTAGGCGCTGCAGATATCGAGAATCACGAAACTGGCGCAGACGCAGGGCAGGAGGCTACAGCAGTTATACATATAGAAGCAGCTTCGGAAGCCGACCCGGAAGATGCAGCTGCAGCTGAGGTTAAATATAATAGCCTCACAGATACAAAACAAGATTTATCACCCACCGCCGAAACCACAAACGCCGCAAAATCTGGGGTAGTGGACTCGAAGATCGGCCTCCCCGCAGTTAAACCGATGCAAGATGAACCGGTACTTGCGCAGGCTGCGGTCGAAGCTCACAAGAAGTCCGGTCGGAGAATACGACTGATCCAACGCCTTTCTCGCCTCCGCCCCGGCCATTAAGTGAGTGGTAATTGCGAAAGATGGGAAGGGTCCCCTACATTTTGATAAGAACCGCCCAGCACGAACACGGGAAATCTCAAGCAACTGCTAGATTTCCCTTGCAAAATACGTCATTACAGAGGCTAGATCATTGATATCACCGCCCATGGTATCATATAACCTCAACCCGGGAATAGCCTGGCTCGAAGATCCATAAATATAAACCTTTATATTATTATACATTTGATATTAACAGTTAGCCCTTATTCCCCTTCCTCCTCCTCCTCTTCCTCTCGCCGCCCTCCCCCCTGATGTCTAGGTTGGATTCCTTTTCCTCTGTAATACCAGTAGGCTTCCAGTCGGCTGGCATCTTAACTCCTTCTTCATCACCGAAAGTCTCCTTCCTCCACTCTCTCAATCGCTTCTTTTTTCCATAGCGTTTTTTATCTCTCTTTTTTTTTTCGGGTTCTCGGAACGTAGCAAGCTTTTTGAGCCCAACGAAGGAGTTGAGATCTGCGTCTTCTGCCGCAAGAATATCTAGGGATGTTAAGCCGTAGGATTCGGGGGTAGTTTCCCGATAACGAAAGGTTGTTTTAAAATTATTAGAAGGGATCTGTACGGATTAGAAACTAGTGCCAGGGAAATATTGGGAGGAGAAATGCTTACTCGATCTTCGAAATCATAGTTTTCCTCAACATATCGCTCCAATTTACGCTTGAGGTCTCTTCCTTTTTGTTTATTTTTGCGCCCCTCTTTTTGAAGGAACCTTCTGTCTTTAGATTCCCTGACCGTTTGGGCATCTTCGCCGACTTCCTCATCTCCTTCTGAGGTTCTTGAGTCAGCCTCCTCTTCTTCATCTTCGAGGTCGAGTTTGACATCATCTTCGAGACCGGAGGCTATGTCGCCGATGTCAATTTCGTCGTCAAACTTTGGCTTCCTTATCTTGCCCACATCAGCCCCGTAGTAGCTATTTCCAAACTTCTTGGCCATCCATTCTTCCCACTGCTCATCGCTCCAGTCGCCTTCTAAAAGGTTATTCAGGACCTCGGTTTCAACCTCTCCGTCATCTCCATCGTCATCTAGTCCAGCTGCCTCTCGGATCATCTTGAATTTCTCCATTAATTCCTCCGTTTTAAGCTTTCGTAGTCTGCCCTTCTCCTTCTCTCGAAGTTCCCTCCCGGCTTGCTGCTTTTCACGTTTCTTCTCACGTTCCTTCTTCCTTCCAGATATCCCTTCCCGCCTCACAGTGTTGGCCGAAATAGCATCACGACCGTAGGTCATCAATTTACCCCTAGCGTTAGCATCAGGGTCCTCGAAACGAAAGTTGTACGCTTTTTCGAATTCCTCTATACGGCCCTCTTCCTCGGAATCATCATCCCCGAGAGGGATAAGCCCAGCTGGTTTAGCCCATGCGCGAGATTGGAAGAAACGTGAGAGGTATTCTTCAGGATTGTTTGGATCGGCAGTGGCTGGGTCGGGAATGCCCATAACAGATTCAGGCCTCTCAGGTTGCGCTTTCCTAACCAGAAAATCAGCGTCGGCGCCAGCGTCATCTACATCAGAATCAGGTTCGTTTGCAGCCGCTTGATGCATTTCAAGAACAATCGTGCGCTTGAGATCTTCCTGCTCTTGTAAGTAAGTCATAGGAGCATCTTCATCGTCGATGGTCCCGGAAAGAAGATTTTTGCGATGATAATCCTTTAAAAACATTGGCTTTTCCTCCCCACTCTCAATCCCCTTTTTACCATCCGCTTCTTCTTCTTCAATGGCTGAGAAGAAAATTGTGTTCCCATCATATATCCTCGGATCTTTTTTCCGAATTGCCTCAATTGTTGCTGCAATTTCTTGATCCAGGCGTTCTGTTGCTAGTACTGCTGTGTCGTCCTCGTCCTCGTCCTCGTCCTCCTCCGAGTCTTCCTCTTTCCCTTCTAGGTTTTGTTTGCCATATTTCTCTTGCACTACAAACTATTAGTGACATCTAGAGGGTGGTGAGATAGTGGGGTAGTGGGGCAGACATGATGGGGGTGAAACATACAGCGATGAAGCTCCTCGCGCTTCTTATTGTGTTCGAACCGTCTTGCATACTCTTCATTAATCTTGAGCTTGTGACCATCTCCCTTGTCAGGCAGTTCGACCGCGGAATGATACTCTTGGGTATCTCCGGAGTCTGAATCTTCGGAATCAGAAAGGATAATTTTTGGCTTGCGCTGAGATTCGGAGGAAGTCGGGTCCTCAGAAAGTAACTGAAAAGAAGGATCCGACCTATCCTCCTTTGGACGAGGCATGGCTATGGCAAGAAATTTCGTTGTGAAAAAGAAATCGACCAGCAACCACTTTCCAGGGAGTTTAGTGTTCATAAACTGGACACAAAAAAAAGGAAAAATTGTTAATGGAGCGCCGGGGCTTATAATACTTCGCTGAGTCATCCTTGAGCCTCAAAGGACGCGAAACTTTGAAGATCCCTCTTATCTACCTTCCCTTTAGTTGCCCTCCACTCCCCATCTCTCTCACAAGGTACATACCAAGACCTCCGCTAAAAGTTTTTTCCTCTGCTCCAACCGATAGTTTTTTCTCGCCATGAACAAAGCCCTTGAGTCCACTCTTTCGGGTCTAATCCCGTCACTAGTTGGATCAGTACCATCGGAACTCATCGATCTATCCGCGTCGCTCATCACCCAGTCTCGCAATCGAATCAGCAGTCTAAAACCCGCAGAGGAAGCGACAAGAGTTTATGTCTGTGCCCACATCGCGTGTGATAGGTATTCTCACTTTTCTCGTTTTTCATAAGACAGACCCATAGCTCTAACCATGCGGGATAGATTACGAAAGAAGCTTGATCTTCCGGCTATCGAACCCCGACCACCACTAGCTAAGAAAGCCTATGGCGCCCTTTATAACCAATTCCATAAAGCTTTGACAACGGTCTCCTTTCGCTCTCAACAGGTCGCCCCACAAGCTCCTCTAGAAACCCCCTCCACTATTTCATCTATTTCTACACCTGCCGCCGGCCATTCAAATCTTTTATCCGTCGATCCGGAGATTAAAGCTCATGTCGTTACACTTTGCCGCGCCTTGGGTTGCCCTTCTGCTGGAATTCACATTATTGCCGGAACGATCGCTACCCTGATGGTTGCGCCGGATGACAAGTTCCCTCGCAGAAAGAACTATGCTCTTCCTATCATCACAGCTGCCGCCCTACTTATTATCGAGAAGCTTCTCCCTGAAGGAAAGACCATCACCGTCGGATCTGCCGGAAAATGGAGACGCGGAGAAGGTTACTGTATGAAGCGTGATGGTGTAATGAAAGCCCTGGGGAGTGTTGATGAAGATGGGTTTACAAAAGAGGATACGGATGGTTGGGTCAAGGATCTATCGATGATGGGAATCAAAGAGCTCGAGTGGTTGAAGAAGGTTCCCGATCAAGGCGGCATCAAGAAACGCAAGGCCGCAGCTGCCGATGAGGAGGACTTACAGCTCCAAGCTGAGATTTTGGCTGGGAAGGTCACCAACACTCCAGCCCGGAAAAAGGCTGTCCCGAAGAGCAAATTGGGCACTAGCTCGGCTCCAGTAGAAAAGAAGAGAGAGGTTGCGTTTACTCCTGCGCCTATCGCTCCAATGGTGGTTAGAACCCTGAGGGTTCGGACTAGGACAGAGACTAAAGTCAAGGAGAAGGAAGAGAGCGGTATTGGCACCATGATGCAGGACAAAGTTGACTATCTGAACCCTAAAAGAAGAAAACAGTATGCAGAATGGCAGGACGATATGTTGAAAAAATGCACAGAGGTTGAAAAAGAAAGCGCGGGTCACAATCAGGGGCAGCCCGTACCGGTATAATTAACCACTTTCTAAATTGCATTTGTATAACAGTTGTCGTAGGGAGATTGATATATACGAAGGGGTTCGACGATGGCGTTTGGGAACAAAAGAACATGAAGGACATTGGGCGGACTGCTTGTATCTCTTTTAGGACTCTGGCTATTCTTTCACTTCTTTTTTTTGCTTTTTAAGAGATAAAATGGGGTCAGCGGATTAGTCTGCATATTTAATACTCGAGTACAGCATGGGGTTCCACCTTACCCACCCTAATAAACGCCCCACTTCACACTGCCTCCAGTGTGTTGGTTCACGCCATTGTTATGCCAGATGCCGGTACATGTCATTGTACTCGAGTAAATAGTTCCCCAGGGCTCGGCAGCCCACTTAAGTGCCTTGAGCACGAAGCAGTGTTTGAAAATTATGGCTTAGGGCTTAGGGCTGTCTTGGTAGATTTGAAATTTTCTCGCTTTTAGGAATAATAATATTATGATAAGACCAAAGTGTAAGCCCAACCAACCCCGCGCCCAACCCCCACTCCGGCAAACAGTGGCAAAGCAAGGAAACACGCCAGTGCATGATCAATCGATATCTCCTGCTCTTCCGGCCCGCGAGCCACAAATTGTCCTTTCCCACTCCAACCCCTTCTCGATGCTTTAAATCTACTGATTCCTTCCCCCCACCCGAGGTCTGGTCAAAGATGTCTGCCCCGCCTCCACCACCTCCAAATCCTTCGAATACTCATCCTCAACGCCGCCCCCATAATGGAAGCCCTCCTCGAAACAAAAAACGCCGCCGTTTACCATGGTCCGTGAAGCCCATCAAAGAAGGCGGGGTAGAAGAGGTTCTCCAAGCAGACATCTCTTGCCTGATGTCGACCTTGGGTCGCTCACAGTCAGAAACTCCTTTTTCAGAACAAGGCCTTCCTCCGAAATTTAGTGAAATAGAGCTCACCATAAAAATGCTCTCATCTACCGGCGATGGTCTAGCAGAGCATAGCGGGCGAATTTACGTCGTCCCGTTCTCTATTCCTGGGGACATCATCACAGCAAAAGTAATTCGACACACGCCTACCCATTCAGTAACCGACTTCCTCTCTGTGAAGAGCCCCTCTCAGGATCGCGATGATTCACTCATTGGTTGCAAGTACTTCAGTACCTGTTCTGGTTGTCAGTTTCAGATGCTTCCGTACGCAAAGCAGCTAGAACATAAACAGAATGTGATTCAGAAAGCTTACAGCAACTTTTCCAACCTTGATCCGAAATTACTGCCGGGTGTCGGGGATACAGTCGGAAGCCCACTACAGTACGGTTATCGGACAAAGTTGACACCACATTTTGACGGTCCACGTAAGGGCGGATTTAAAGCTGGGGATCCGACACCGGACATTGGTTTTATGGTTAAAGGTCAGAGACGAGTGTTGGATATTGAGGATTGCCCGATCGGAACAGAGATTCTGAGGAAAGGGATTAAGTCTGCTAGGAAATATGTAGAGGAGAACCTCCATACTTACAAACGCGGCGCTACGTTACTACTTCGAGAAAGCACAGCTAGGAAACCAAGAAAGGAAAGTGAAGGAGATACTGAATGGGTGGAGGAGAAAGAATGTATCACAGACAGCAATGCCCAGACCACGGAATACATCGGGAATTACAAGTTTGTGAATCCGGCTGGAGCTTTCTTCCAGAATAATAATTCTATACTGCCAACTGTATGTTCCCCAGAATTGATCGTGCTCGTGTCATTCCTCTAGCCAAATTTTATCCTTGGACTAATCAATTAAGTTCACTGATTATGTTCGCTCGAAACTACACTACCCGGTCATCGCTACCTCTCCTGACGGCACAAAAACTACCCACTCTACCCCTCCGAAGTACCTAGTAGATGCCTACTGCGGAAGTGGCCTTTTTACAATCCTCTGCGGCAAAGACCTAACAAGCGTAATTGGAGTGGACATCGCCGCCGACAGCATAGCCTATGCAAGTTCTAACGCAGCTGCCAACAACATCAATAACGCCCGCTTTATAACCGGCAATGCGGAAAGGATTTTCGAATCAATAGACTTTCCCGGCGCTGAAACGAGTGTGATCATCGATCCTCCGAGAAAAGGTTGTGATAAGTTGTTTCTGGACCAACTTTTGCAGTTCAAACCTAAGAGAGTGGTTTACGTTAGTTGCAATGTGCATACTCAGGCGAGGGACTTGGGATATATACTTAATGGAGGAGGTAGTGGATACAGAGTTGATGAAATTCGCGGGTTTGATTTTTTTCCGCAAACACATCACGTCGAAGGGGTTGCTGTTCTTACACGGGCTGGGGAGGACGAGATCAAAAGCCTATCAGAGGAGGTTAATGATAAATCGGGAGACAGGCTATAAAATATTTAGCTGCCCCTTCAGTGGTTCAGTCCGTCGTAGACTTAATCATGAGTACTCCGTGGATTATAAACATGGTAAATCAAAAATCAATTCACTAGTTAATCTTAGACCTCAGAATTTGCGTGTTACGGGATACTAACTGGATGTATGGCGCCGGGTATGATACTTGAAATCAACACTTATCGGTAATTTATTTTGCTTACGTAATGTATACAAAATAGTGGCTCCTCCAAAAGAACCTCGAAAATAACCATACATTGGTAATTCCAAATCTTACCGTTTCCATAAATATTGGTCTTATATACTGAAAATTAGAAAATTGGGCTAGCAAGTAGTGTGTATTCTGAGAGTTTCTACGAAGTCATATCTCCCTGAAGATGTGGCTGTGGTTGGGAAGTTTCGAAAATTATCATCCTGGCGGTTCTCAGCTGATTTCAACTGCCTCAGGGCAAAATCATCACCCCGCCTCACTCGCTCCAAATTTCCAAAAACCCCAGACCCCTAACCCATGTCGCTAAACCTCGAGCCAATCTAGCCCATCACCTCCGAACCTTAAGCTCAAACCCACAGACCCCTTCGTGAATTATCAACACCTCACTCCGCTGAACTTCCAGTATAATGGCCGAGGAGCACTTCGAACCCCCTCTCGCTTCCCTCAGTTTTTCCCACGTTTACTATGTTCGTACATTCCTTCATGGTTCCCTATTCGCTAGCTAACCGGACCCACACTAGAACCCCGAAGATCCAGTATCACTACTATGTGCATGGCTAGCCCTCCTCCCACAAGCTCTCGGTGTCTCTTACGCGACTTTGGTAATCGCCCAACGCGAAATAGAAGTCGTACTTATGTTTGCGGGACAATTATCTTGTGAGGCTGTGAACTGGGCGCTCAAAAGATACTTCAAACAAGGCCGACCAAAACGTTTCACTCCCTACCCCTATATTTAACAAAGCTAACAAGTATGATTATAAATAGGGATGTATGGAAAAGGGTACGGAATGCCCTCCTCTCACGCCCAGTTTATGGCGTTCTTCGCTGTGTATTTTTCGCTTTGGGTCCATCGCCGGTCCAAGGGGTTCAGTCCGATGGTTCGATGGGCACTCAGCTGTGGAATCTTAGCCGTATCGGCCACAGTAGCGCTAAGTAGAATTTACCTGTCCTACCATACAGTTGGACAGGTTGCGTGTGGGTACTTCATTGGTGCGCTGTTCGCAGTGGTTTGGTTCTTGGTTACGGCTTGGATGAGGGTAACAGATTTGGGTGGCAATGGTGGGATGTTTGATTGGATTACAGGCGGAAGAAGACTATGGGAGCTAGTTATGTGGATAGGGGGGCTAGGTTATGTCAAAGATTTATGCACGGAAGTTGATATTGTGAGATGGGAGTGGGAAGTCTGGAGACGAGGAGCATTGGGTGTGGCTGATGGGGTTAGGATTCTCCAAGAAGAAAGGAAAAGGAAATAAATCAAGGCACGTTTAAGTAGCCACCACTTGCGCATATTTTGGGAGTCCATAGGGCGTGTCTAACTTAACCAGGGAGACCATTGTAGGAAGGACAGGTGCACAGCCGCATCCGCAAAGTTCCCATACCCTTCCAAGTACTGCCAGCCCTCGGAAATACTTCACTAGCCCTCTCCTTCCACTATCCAGTAAAACAAATTGTGACAAGGGTTTACAATGTCCTTAGAGGCGTGTTCGAGAACATCTAAAAGGCTCTTGCTGTTCCGCTTTTGTTCAGAAGTATTGTCCATGAGGTGGAGGGAGGGTATGAGGACTTTATGGGCGTGGTAGTACTCTTGCGACTATTCTAAAGGAAAATTGCAAGTTCAGATGGAGATAGCGAATACTTGATATGATACAGCAGAGAGACAGCGGATCGGGGATGTAGGGCAATAGACAATTTGAAATGTGTTATATCCTAATCCCACATACCCGGGTATCCCAAATATAGGCAGTCATCCCAATAGAGAGGCCATTAACCATTGCCGGGACTGACCACCGCCTGAAAGACAGGGTGTTAAGGCATCCAAACACCACGGAAAAGGAGAAGAAAAAGGAAACCTAGTATCGCCGAGTTATTATTCATCCCCACTATTGGCCCCCTTTTCATCCTCAGCATCACTCTCCTCTTCACTTTCGACTTCACTTCCAAGCAAACTCTCTCTAGGTTCCAACTCATCGGCGTCCTCAAGCATCGCTCGTGTCTTAATATGCGGCAGCGCGATATCACAGACTCTTTCCTTAGTCAAGAGTTCATCAACGAACTCATCAACGTAAGTCATCCTCCAACCGCCCATGCCACGAACCTTAAGTTTTCTGTAATCCCCCATCAATGGCTCCAGGGTTCGGTAAATATCCACAGCACTCCACGTCAATCGTATGTAGAACGCCGCGAGCGCACGAAGGTATTTGAAATCGGGATCATTAAGATAGACTAAGATTATTTCCCGGCTGGGTTGAAGTTGTAGAAGCTTAAAGGTGAGGCAGAGAAATGGTGTAGGTCGTTGGTTGGAGTACTGCCCTCCAATGTACGTTAACTCGACTGCTCTATCAAGTAATGTCGCAGCTACACTAGACAATTAGCAGGAGTAGGAAGCAATTTATGCGTAGAAGGGCAGAGGGGGTAGTCCCCACCATTCAGGCCGAATGCTTGCTCTTTCCAGTATAAGCTCTCAAAGATACGCTCGCGGATAATTTTTTCAACAAGTAGGAGTGGGTTAACGCCATGGAAGGTTTGACCGGTGTAGTGACCTCGATTGTCGAGAAGCGCTTTCGCATCTGCTAAATGGGCCATCAAGCTTTGTTTTGCGCAGCTGCTGTATTTGACTGGTGGAGTTGGTGCGTGAGAAGCTTCCAGCACCCGACAATCCCGGATTGAGCCAGGAACGATTGCTGCCAGCCGGGTAATATCAGATGCGATTGTGGGTGATCCAATTGACTGTTGAGAAAGGTGTGGCTGTACTTGTCCAATTTAGAAAACATGAGAGACGCCTTTTATGCAGAAATTCCGCCCGCCAAGCTATCCATGAGTGTATCATACTGCCGTAGTACAGTACGACCGACCGCCGGTGAAAAACAACCTGCGACTGCTAAAACTTCCCTATCAAATTGCTCCAGCTCACTGGTTTTATTGTATCAATAGGTCTTTTGGTAACTAGACAGGGGCCAAAACACACCAAAATTACAGGTTTTCGAGCCATTATATTTCCACAGATATCATATCTTGAAGTCAGTTCCGGAAATCTTTTGGAAAAATATAACATGTCTGAAATATAATATATATATCTCTTAGGCTTTTGTCTACTGGTAGAGTTTGTACAGAGCTGTGGGCACATGAACTGGGTAAGGTGCGTTTCAATGCACTGTTCCCATACCAAAACCCCAGTCTCGGCCGATGCCCTGAGGGAAAGGACATTCCACTCCTCACTACTCTAGGAGAATTTGGGGGGAATTTTTTCTATAATTTTCTATGCAGGCACTATTATAAAAATTGATTTTTTTGATTTTCTTTCTTATCTTGTTTCTACCTACAGCAGTTGGATAATGATAACTCGAAGACCTGCGATTTGGTGTGTTTTGTTTGGTCTCTGTCTGGTCACCAGGTGACCCCAATTGGTATTTCGGGCTGAGTGAGGATATATGATAGTGGTTGTTGAAATCCTTAATTAGCTGTCATAAAGCCTATCAAGCGCTAATAGCTCAGTTGGGAGAGCGTCAGACTGAAGTTCTCTTCGGTACACAACTCGGGGTAATCTGAAGGTCACCCGTTCAATCCGGGTTTGGCGCATTTTTTGCCTCAATTTTCCAGACCAAGACCACTTCAGGCACGAGCAAGAAGTTTCAAGTTGCAAGAACAATGAGAGCAACTACTTCTTGATATTGAAAATATCAAGCCTGTAAATTAATAACTCATAATTTTTTGTGCAATGGTGTGGTAACATCAGAAAGTGACTTGAGACTTTGTATGATGGTACCATACAAAGATACATGACAACCACCTTGTAGGTTATCTCTGGTTTCTCAATTCCATAGACCCTCTACCTAATTTTTCTTCCTGAAAGATACTCTCTACCTGTTTCCCAGACTAATTTGTTCTAAAGTGGAACCCCCAGATTCATTGGGGGTGATTAGATGGTTGGTAGAGAGTGCGTGGGTTTTGGTGTAAATTGGCTGTCGGCTCGAGTTTTGTCACCTGACTTTTAGTATTACGGTGGTGATAAACATCTATGAATTGATAGGAAAGGAGTTTTGAGAAATCTACCGGTATTATACAGCTATGATTCGTTGACAGACTGAATTGCCAATACATTTCGACTAAAAGAATCTACTCTAGGGCCTCTTTTACTATGCCCTCCCATGTCATGTTATGCAGCGTTACCAGCCTGTCATATTGTTCATACAGGATTCTCAGTTCGGCCTCCAGCGCTTCGGTCTTGTGCTTTGGCACCAACGCAGGCCTGTAAGCTGCCATCTGATCTGCCTGTTGCTGCAGTGTGCCCAGGTCACTTTCAGGTGAAAATGAGCTTGACAAGCTGACCTGCATAGACCCCAATGGAGAGGTAACCACCCCGGGAAGTGAGGGTGTAAGCAATTTTGTTGAGACGGTGTATCCGTGAAGGTCGGCAACCGAGGGTGATACGACGGCATCATAGCGAGGTTTTGATATGTTGGTTTGTTGATGTTTCTGCTCTGAAATTTCTGAATGCACAGGCATGAAGCCAATTGGAGGAAGAATTTTTAAACTTGCGATACTTGCTAGTAACTATGAGTATATTCCTCCGAACCTTAGTGTTTATGGAGTCTGATTGGTACCTTTGAATTTAACAAGATTCCGAAACATGTGACCAGTCGCAACGTCCCAGACACAGACATCTCCGTTTTCGTTCCCCGAAACAACATAGTTTCCCTCAAAAGCTACACCTAGAGCGGTTATGACGCCTTCAATGCCAGAAGCAAACCATCGTTTCTCGGGCAGTATAACGGGTATATCCCTGAATTCTCTGGTGAATAGCTGATTTGAGGCGGTATCATCTGCTCCATCAGTTGGGTTGAAGAAGTCCACACATTGTATTCCCCCATCTTCTAGCCCCGCATAGAATACTCGGTCTACGGGATCGATGGCAAGACACGTCGGGATTGAAGAGAACATGTAAGTTCGCAGATGTGTGCCGGTGTGGAAGTCCCAGGCGGAAACAGATTGATCCCGGGAAGCAGTGAGTAGAATATCGGAAGGCCCACCAGCTGCTGCTCTCCCAGTAACAAGCGCAGTAATCTCTCGAGTGTGTCGATCCAGAATATATAAGGGCGAACGTTCGCCGGTCCGTATGTCGAGGAGAGCAGGTATCGACCAGACATACACATTACTGTCGGCGGAGCCAGTGATAACGAAGTTCGAAGAGCAATCAAAGACTACGCTGGTGATTTTCTGGAGGTGAGCTTGTTGGGTAGATATATATCGTCCCGTAGTAGTCTATTCTTATTAGAATTCCCTCTGACTCGGAAACTATTGCGAACAAACCTCCCAAAGCACAAGCCTTCCATCTTCCGTTCCTCCGGCAATAATTTCCTTACTGCCGGCCTCAAGAACAGTGAACTTTTCCTTGAACGGGACTGTGGTCTCTAAATTTCCTTTCTCTCGGCTGTATATGTTCACAACTGCCTTATCGCTTTGCGCAGCGAACAGATGCGAATCTGTTATTGCCAGGCAATTCTTAGCGGTCGTGGACCGTTTGAAGACTCCAGTCTGAGAGAATGTGTGTAAATCGTAAACGGAAATTGCGGGTTCTGTTGCTGCAGCACTCGAGGTATCTGGCGTTGGTCGGAAAGTCGAAATCACCACCTGTTCGCTGAGCATTTTGTTGTTGGCGGGGTTGCTTTTTCAAGAAGCTTTTTGTGGGGGGGAGCAGGAATTCAAAATTCGAATGATGCGAGCCCCATGCGGCTCTGCTACGAATACCTGCCAAGCCACCAACCAGCCTACCTACGGAGGTACAGCGTATTATAAGTTTTGTAGGTTAGACAGGGGGTGTGGGTGCAGTCCTGGTTTGTGGAACCTACAAAACTTACACGCTGTACGGTACCTCCGTACAAACCTAATTCCCCACACACTACGGTACCGGCCTACCGGTAATTTTGTCCTGAAAATTCAGCCCACTAACGTCTTACCTTGACCTTCAACAGCAAATAAAAATTGCCATAATGGCGCCCGCCACAAAAAAACGCCGAACCGAAATTGAGAAAGAAGATGAGGAAGCCGGGGCCAAGGCGACTACAGGTGGACTCGCTTCGGAGGAAGAATCGGAGGCTATTTCCAAGGGAAACGACGTTGGAGATCGAACATTTGAGGCGAAATTAAAGACGAGGAAAACCCCCAAACGTCCATCTTCTGAACAGGAAAAAGCGCAGGCTGTGAGCGAGAGTTACGAATCCAAGTCCAGCGTTTTCCGAATGGAAACTGAGGAATTGCTCTGTGAAATCCGCCTGGACTCTCGCAAAAGAATGGCACCAGTCGAAAAGATGCTACACAGACTTAAGAATATCATCGACGAGATCCCACGCAAAACAGATGCCACAGTACGTATATTGAGTCACTCATACCTCTAAATTATGCTAACTATCCACAGCTTCATGAGGTTGAGGGGGAAATGCGAGGGTTCAAGATTCACATTCCATTCCCAGAACCGAGGCCAAGAGCAGACATCAAGTACAAGTTCTCATATGAAAAGCCGGCATACGTGAATATCGCGGGGAGTTATGCGCTTAAGACTGTCGCAAAACAGCATGAAGGCTTTGCAATTGACCTAATTCTTCAGATGCCTCCAGTGTGTATACCTTACTCACTATGATAATGGAAACTAACTGGCAACACAAGACTATTGTGCAGGAGAAAGACTATCTAAATTATCGGTATTTTCACAAGAGAGCCTATTATCTTGCTACGATTGCAAGGGCTGTTCAGGACTCTGAGTTGGGTTTGCAATTTTCCTATGTTGATCTTCATGACGACCCTCTAAGGCCTATCATTGTGATTGCGCCAACCAGTGGTAAGTAGGCCTAGGTGTGTACTCTGCGATTTAGCTAAGGAAGACACAGGCAGTGAAACAGCCTTCGCAGCCTCAAGGTGCCTTATCCGTATTATTCCCGCCGTTTCCAAGAACACCTTCTCGGTCTCTAAGCTACGCCCCGACAGAAACGCCGTAAGGCTCCTTGCGAAGGGAGACACAGCCAACTACTCACTCCCACCAACCCCTCGATACAACTCTTCAATTTTGGCCGATACAACTTACTTCGAGCATCTCGCGCAGCTGCACGAAATCTCTTCCGAAGCCAAGGCTTTCAAAGATGCCTGCCTGCTTGGTAGGACATGGCTTAAGCAACGTGGCTTCAGTTCCAATATCAATCAAGGAGGGTTTGGTCACGCCGAATGGTCAATATTGATGTCACTGCTGCTGAAAGGTGGCGGCAGCAAAGGGAGCAGTATTCTCGTAAAGGGGTATAGCAATTATCAGATGTTCAAGGCTATGTTGCAGTTTTTAGCCACCCGTGATCTAATCACGAATCCATTACTCTTTGATGCAGAATCAGAGAGTGTCCGGTGGCCGAACGGACCTAATGTGTTTGATGGGAAAATTGGATTGAACATATTATTCAAAATGGCAGAGTGGGGTTATCGTCTGGTATATTTTATCTGAGCTCACCAATTGATATAACACTGACTCGCATAGCTACAACACGAAGCAGAAACAACGTTAAAGCTCTTGAGTGATCCAGTAATCGATCATTTCGAGGAAGTTTTCTTGTACAAGCTGGATGACCCCTGCCTCAAATTCGATGCACTAGCCTATATCCCAATCCCTGAATTCCTAAATACAGATAATGGGCCTAATCCTCTACTTTCGTTTTCCCAAAAACTGTATGATATGTTATCTACAGGCCTTACCGACAGGGCAAAGCTCATCCACTTGACCCTTCCTCTTGCTTCAGCTCAGCCGGTCAAAGCTTGTGGAACCGATCCGGGTCTTGCGCCGGCCAGGCAAATAATTGCTGGCTTCCTGCTCAACGCAGCACAATGCAACCGCGTTGTTGATCACGGGCCTCCAGCCGGCCACAAAGACGGTGCCTCATATCGTGTCTTCTGGGGGGATAAGGCTGAACTTCGCCGTTTCAAGGACGGAAGCATACTTGAGAGTGTTGTGTGGGGTACTAAGGATTCGAAACAATCTATACCTAATCAAATCATTCAGTACCTGGTGATCAAAAACCTCGGTGATGAGATAGGCAATCAAGTCAAATTCATTGGAGACGAATATGCGAATGCGGTTGGAGGTGGAGGCGCTGGCTTATTTCAACCCACTATGGCAGCTTTCGAGAAGCTCATTAAAGAACTCGGGAATCTTGAAGGGCTTCCGTTAGCCATCCGGCAGGTTTCTCCTGCGGCACCAGCCTTACGATATTCGAGCGTGGAAGTGCCACTCTTCTCATCTGGTCAGCTAATGCAGCCCGCAGATGTAGTTGTTCAGTTCGAAAGTTCTGGCCGATGGCCTGACGATCTAATCGCCATTCAAAAAACCAAGATCGCGCTCCTCCTTAAGATGTCCGAGCTTCTAGAAAAGGCTGGTGTTGTCACTCGCATTGGGCTGGAAAACATCGACCGCCCAACAATGAACTCGGCATTTCTGGAGGTCGTCTATTGCGAAGGTTCAGCGTTCCGGATTCGGATCTATCATGATCGCGAGCAAACACTCCTAGAGCGACAGCTCTTGAATAAAGATCTCCTAGGCAAGAAACGTGATGAGATCACTGCAGCACTCTCAGAACATCGCAGAAGGTTCATTATTGGCCCACTTCACACTCAAGAAGTACAGAAGTTATCTCATCGCTTCCCAGCGCTCTCACCCAGTATACGCCTACTCAAGAGGTGGTTTCAAGCACATCTCTTGTCAAGAGAGGTCTCGGAAGAGCTCGCTGAACTAATGACCATCCGTACATTCGTTGCTACTTCCCCTCCACCCAACAGCGTTATGAGCGGATTCCTCCGAACATTACACTTTATTTCACTATGGGATTGGCGTGCTGAGCCAGCTATCATTGGTATGGTTGATAAAAACACTTCTGAAACCTTCGACGCAATACGAAGATCCGATCCTGCTATGAGCAGACATGCTATGGTTATTCCTACTGAGTATGACCCTACGGGAACTACTTTCACAGAATTCGGTCCGAGAAAAGTTGTCGCAGCAAGGGTTACAGCTTTGGCGAGGTCTGCCGTTGGTGCTAGTTTTAAGGTTTCCTTCCTACAGCCATCTTACTCTCTTGATGTTTGCCTAACCTATAGCGTGCAGAATATGTTTATTTCCTCAACAAAAGACTACGACTTCGTGATACATGTCGACCCTAAATACACTCTACCTGGTATCCGCTCAAGGGGCTCGAAAATCAAAAACCTACAGAAGACCGGAATCGCTCCTCAAGATATCGCCAAGTTAGGCCTAAACATTCCCCACACCTTTGTTGATGAGCTTAACGTAAGTCCCTACTCGATTGCTCAACTTTCGCCCACTCTCCTAATTGTAGATGCTGACCAAAATAGGGTATTTACGGAGATACTATTGTCTTTTTCACAGATGGAAATATAATAGCTGGGCTATGGAATCCTTCATCTGTGAGCGGGAGATGGAAAGTTAACATCCCATATTCTACGATTCCACAGGCGAGGGGAGACAACGAGAATGTTTTGGTGCTGAACAAGAGGTCAATATTAAATGAGATTTCGAAACTTGGGGGAGAAATCCTTGCGAAAATTGAAATCATTAAGCAGTAGTATCTGTGGAATAGGGGGAAAAAAATAACTGTCCATTTCTATTTCTATTGTTTGAGTCACCGCCGATTTCTATGATACAACAGGTGCAGAAATAGTGGAAATGGTAATTAGCTAGGGTTTGTTCATCGAAGGTGGGAGATGCAACATCTTGCCGCCTACATGCCATTATTGCACACTAGTAAGGGTATTCAAAGTTGATGAACGGAAAATTTTGTTCAAAACTTGGAGGTTGAAAGGTGCATAAGTGCGAGCACTATTTGCTTAATAAAGTTAGTTTGACAAAAAAGTTTTCAACAGAAATATCTGTAGGTGCTCGTGGTGGAGAGCTTGGTAGACAACATAACTATGTTGTCATAACTGTTATCATACCAATACGATGCAACCCAAACCTTATTGAAACCCTTTCACGCCGAAAAGCACATTGTCAACGCTACAGAAGAATACCACTCCTACCATATTTTATACATCTTCCCTTTTTCCCCCTAGCTCCTCTTTTTGCGTTCGCTGCAACAGTCCCAGGTTACTCAAAGTCTCAACTCCCAAAAATTTACATTCTGGCCTCCTATTGGCCATCTAGCTCTCGCATTACATGTAGGCCAAGAACTTTTTTTTCCGTTCCCCCCTTCAACCGTCATTTTCCGTTCCTAACTTTGAATACCCTTAGTGTGTCATAACACAATCCATGGTAGACATAGCCCACAAGTGGTATGATTCTATGCCTCTATGCGTTTATGTGTAAAGTCCACTGCCTTATTGTGTTTCTTCGAACTTGGAAACCTTAATATTGGCAGCCCCGCACGCGAGTGATATCGTGTAGCATACGAGTAATATCATAATAATAATAAAATCTTCTGCTTATGTAAATTTAATGGGCCACCCAAGTTTGGATTTGAAGTGGTGCACGCAATTCCGGAGACACAAACTCTAATTCAACCCCACCTCCCGAAAATCTCCGTATCCCGCAAGCAATTCACACCAAACATGGCTGCGGATAAAGCCCGGTTCTATATGGAACAATCGCTTCCTGAGCTTCAAGAACTCAAGAAGAAGAAAATTTTCACCGAGGTAAGCGCTGTAGCCCTCTTGCTTGTGCCAAAAAACTAACGATACTCAGAAAGAAATTAGCAACGTGGTCAAAAGGCGCAACGAATTCGAGTTACGTGTCAATGCCCCAGGCTGCAATGCTCAGGATTACATCCGCTATCTTGAATTCGAAATCAACCTTAACCAACTCCGCAAGAAACGAATAAAGCGACTAGGCGTCCAACTAAACCGTGATGCGAGCTCTGGTCGACGCAGGATCTTTTTCATCATGGACCGGGCTACCCAGAAGTTTTACGGGGATCGGGTGCTGTGGATGCAGTATATTGAGTATGCTCGGAAAGAGAAGGCGGGAAAGATACTTAATAAGGCTCTTATGAATGTTCTCAGACTTCATCCTACGGAGCCGCAATTTTGGATCTTTGCGGCATCATGCGCAATTGAGGACAACACGGACATCACAGAAGGTAGAAGCTATTTACAGAGGGGCCTAAGGTTCAACAAGGCTTCGAGAGCGCTCTGGGTAGAGTATGCAAAATTGGAGATGGTTTTTGTTGCGAAGGTGCTTGCCAGAAGAGCGTTGCTGGGGATTGGCGCACCTACAGTGGATCAGTATGGAATTGGAGAAGAGGATGGGGAAGGAAATATAAAGTTACCGCAAATTTCGGCTGAAGACATCGATCCCTCTTTAAAGAAGGACCACTCCCTCGATACAGCGGCTTTGGAAGATGTGGACGCAAATCCAGCTCTCAACGGTGCCATTGCATTAGCCATATTCGATTCAGCGATTAGGGAAATTCCGGATGACGTCGAGTTTGCTGAGGATTTTTTCAACGTCTTTGCACAGTTCGGTCATCTGCATTGCACAATGAAGATCCTTGAGCATGTCATTGCCTATTGTCAGGAGGTCGCCCCAACAGCTCCACAAACACTCGCCATGTCTGTCAAACTGCCTCTAATCGGGGCCGACCCCACTGAGCCAGTCTTCCCTAGCCGCCTTCGAATTGCTATCTCTAGGATGGCTGAGGCTGTGAAAACTGCCCCAGCAAAGGCACCCCTATATGCCTCCTTCATAAGGTCTATGGTTAGTCTAGCAGTCCTTCAGGAAGTAGACTCGGACATCTGCAAGGTCGCTGCATCGATGGCATTGAGGTACTTCCGGCAGGCAGAGGAACAGGGGGAAACCGCGTCGGAAATATATCTTGATTTCGCAAAGTTGTGCGGGAAGAGCAATATTGACGGTGTAGATGTCAAGAGAACTTTGGAAAGAGGGGTTTCCAAATATCCCAATCACGAGAAGTTAAAGGCACTTGCATCGCAAGCTCGATCTCCAAAGGGAGCTATCTGAGTGAAAGTACATTTTTATGTTTCCGTGTATCAATAGTCATCTCTACCGCCTTTTCTGGATGTCTTTTTCGAGCTATTTGCCTTTTTCTCCCTAAGCCTTTTCTCCTTGCCTGCTTTTTCTCTATACATAGATTAAGTTTAGTACAACTCTCCGAGGTTCTATTGTAAGGTGAACATACAGCTTTTCAATTCGCTTCTTGGTGTCCTCGCTCGTCTCACCGGGCACCTGAATACACTCCCTGATACTGGTATACAGCTTGCGATAGCAACTCTCGATATTTTTAGCTTGTCTCCTTGAAGAGTCCGACTGAATCACAATCTCATCATTCTTGGTCCTGTATTTGGACTGTTTTACACAACTTAGAAAGTCTCTGATAACCTCCTTCAGGGAGGTGTTCTCACCTTTTTCAGAACCTCTTCGAGAATATAAGGTGGAATAAAATCGCCCTTAGTAGATAAATCTAGTCTAAGAGTGACTTTAGAATTCACTCTACCCCAAGTCAATAACCAACCAGTTTATCGTGCGAGGCTTAAATCTATACTTGTTGACGTTCTGTCCGCCTTACGAAGAAAAATTAGTCTTACAATCGGCAGTTCCAAAGGACGATTTCTCACCGGGCCCTGAAGCTCTCGAGAAGAACAAATCACAATTCTTTCGTGGGATCGACTCTGGAATGAACTCTGCGAGCCATTTCCTTTTTTTTTTGATCTGTTCCTCCTCTTCTCTACTTGGACCCCTACACGTGCTCCAGAATGCTACTCTGACCTTAGCCTCGGTGAACCGAGTGAAGATTTTTGGACGGGGTATGCGGCGTATGAGAAACATCGATTTGTGAAGCTACACCCGGATGCTACGGTTCGATATTGCGCAATACCAATAGCATCAAAACAGAAATTCTGACAGAACACATTGGATCCCAGATCCCCGGGTTGGGCCGGGGTTAGGGTGCCCAAATGCCAAGGCACACGGGCTTTTTTTTTTCAACTTTAGGCTTTAGCTTTCGTGTCAACCGCATTTTTTTTAACCTCCTTTCTTCCGCCGGGGGAATCTCTCTCAACACCCCCAACGCCGAAGATGCTGGAACCAACGAGTTTTGCCGAGCTTGGAATTGAGAGATGGCTAGCCGATTCATTAGGCGCAATGGCGATACGAAAGCCGACACCGATCCAGGCTGCTTGCATTGGACCTATTCTGAAAGGCATTTGCCCACTCCGTTTTACATCACCCAGAAAACACCGCTGACAAAAATGTAGGGAAAGATTGTATCGGAGGGTCACAAACCGGTTCAGGAAAGACTGTTGCATTCGCGGCGCCCATATTACAAATGTGGGCTGAGGACCCATTTGGGGTTTTCGCGCTCATCTTAACTCCGACTAGGTATTAACCTTTCTAGTGGAGATATTAACGACGAGAAACAGAACCTAAAAGAACTTTTAGAGAGCTAGCCCTTCAGATCACCGAGCAATTCAAAGCCCTCGGAGCGCCACAAAATCTAAAGGTTTGCTTGTTAATTGGCGGGACAGACATGAACGAGCAAGCGCTGTTACTAGCCACCCGCCCACATATTGTTATCGCCACCCCAGGACGTCTAGCAGATCATATTCGGTCTTCCGGTGAGGACACGGTCTGTGGGCTTAGAAGGACAAGAGTGTTAGTTCTTGATGAAGCGGACAGAATGCTCAGCGAGACCTTCGCGGAGGATCTAGAGGAATGTTTAAGTGCCGTTCCAAAAAGTGGGATTTCTGGAAGACAGACATTACTGTTCACTGCCACTGTAACCCCGGAGGTAAGGGCACTAAAGGGAATGGAGAGAACAAGTGGCCGACGGGAAGTATTTATTTGCGAGGTTGATACTAATAAGTATGTTCTCAGCTCCTTGTGGACCCTATGCAGGTGGGCTTACATATGACTGCACTGCTAGACTAGCCACCCCCCCAAGTCTCTCGCAGAAATACCTTCTCCTTGTCCCCCACACTCGCGAGGCCTACCTCCACACCCTCCTAACAACTCCCCTTAATGAAAACAAGTCTGTAATAATTTTTACAAACAGAACCCATACTGCAAACCTCTTAACCCACACACTTAAACAGCTATCTCACCGCGTAACGCCGCTGCACAGCGAACTCCCTCAAAGAGAACGAATTGACTCGCTCGGTCGTTTTCGTGCCGAAGCAGCACGTATTTTGGTTGCGACGGACGTTGCCTCTCGCGGCCTCGACATACCAATGGTTGAACTAGTTGTCAATTTCGATGTCCCAAGAGATCCAGACGACTATGTGCACAGGGTTGGCCGAACAGCAAGAGCTGGGAGAGGCGGCGAGGCAATTACTTTTATCACCCAGCACGATATTTTGCTTATCGAGGCAATCGAGAAGAGGACTGGTAGAAAGCTCGAGAAGTACATTGATGAGCCTGGTGTCAGTCTGGAGGGAAGAGTTGTTAGAGAGATGCTACAGGAGGTCAGTGAGAAGAAACGAGCTGCTGTTATGGCAGTGGAAGAGGGGAAAAATGAGTACGGGAAGAGGAAGAGGAAGCTGCAGGATAAGGCGAACAAACTGGGCAGAAAGAGAAGAAAGGTGCCCCCAAGCAGTCGTGTGCCTTAGCTCTTGGCGTTTGGGTTCTTTTTATAATTGTATTTTAGGGTTTACAATTTCACAATTAACGCTCAATGATCGCGATAAAATCCCAAAAATAGTAAATGGGTCCTCAATTCCTCGAGTAGAAGGTAAGTATACTCGGGTGGGACAGCCCCTCAAATTAACATCGAGTAACACATGTATATACGAGTACAAGTGAGCTCTGCACCGCGCTTCTTAAGTGCAATTAGACTCTGCTATCCCGAACGGCCAAAATCTAAAAAATGTGTCTGGTGCGGCGGTGATCCGGGACAACAGGTCAGGTTTTGGTATAAAGAAATCTAGAACTCTCAGAGGTTCGTACGCGACAGCAGGGTGTCCGGGCTATCAAGATCCAGGATAGCGGGGTGTAACTGCAGGATAGTAAAGTAGAAATTCCGCCTCGAGTGCCATCTGGTGAGTCCCTGCTGTCTCAGTCTTAGTCAGGTTAGTGGGGAGGGGTTAGGGTTAACGCTAGCCGACGTCGTCTCCACCGCAGCTTATCAGAGAGTTTGCGCAAGAGGACCTAGGTGGCAGTTAATGGAAAAGAGACCTAGGTCTCTGAATGAGTTTGCGCACCAGGTCTAGGTGGCCTGGTAGCTGGAAGATGGGAATTGAGTAGGGTAATATCGCATTGCCGGGTTGCTCTCAAATTTGTTCCCTGCCCAAATTAGGATTCCCAGATACACAAGTTGGGTATTAACCATACTGACTGCCGTAGAACAGATGATAATCTACTACTGAATGCCTAGTATTATCATCAGTAAAATATTTTAATAAAATGTAAAAAGAGTGCTGTGCTGCTGCTGATTTATTGTTCTGCAGTG
>Ga0307513_10000482_pt1 | contig 57237 bp, 62 predicted proteins | sample 15_EM_MG_FD_202174 | JGI IMG/M metagenome (GOLD analysis project Ga0307513, IMG submission 202174) | Populus trichocarpa ectomycorrhiza microbial communities from riparian zone in the Pacific Northwest, United States - 15_EM | ecosystem: Host-associated > Plants > Roots > Unclassified | place...
AGGAATTCCTCTAAATACCCCGCTACGATTCTCTAGACAACCATACCGTGACCTTTACATAAGCCCCTAAGTTGGGGGTTGTGGTTGTTGAGCCTGGAGAGTTTGAAGTTGACCATATTCAGGGTTGATCTGCCATGCTGTAATACTAGTACGGTACTCGTGCTGTATTTTGTCCGCCCGCGTTCGTAAAGCATCCGTGCTCCTCTTTGTTCTCAAGAATACCTATCCACAGCAACAACATCAGCAAGATAGCTATTTTTGGATGTGCCTTTTGGGACTTTGTAAACTTTTATCCTAGTTTGTTTTACTACGGCTAGCGGCACGTGGAAATGTATGGGAGCTTTCGAGACTGCACTTGAGTATCATACTACGGTACTCGACTAGTGCTAACGCTTCTTGTGTGGGTACGGTACCTGACCGCGGCAGGGATACCAACTAAAAAGACACAAGGTGGAGGATGATACTGTACTGTACAAGCACGATCACTTTAATAAAAAGTTTAATAATACAACAGAATCAAGAGATACAAGTTGCTTAATCCGGGTCCCCAAATGTATCTTTTAACATCCCCGGAAATTCTATCTTTCGGCAAGACAGTTGTAGAGTTCGCAAAAGCAAGCATGATTCTGTAATACGGCAGTTCGAAGAAAGTATTCGAGCAATTGAGCTGGCTGGAGGTCCACCCACTGAGCTGACATTGGTCCCATCGAACACGCCTGAGCTGAACTAAAGACTTTGAATCAGCACCCTGGTTTCGATTCGACGCTCGTGGGTTCTTGGAAGATTAAGGGGAATTTAGCTGGGGCATGGCCTCCAATTTGTGAAACAGTTCCTAGCAACTTCCTTGGGCCGTCGTGGAAGTCCACACTTACCCAAGCTCCGGCTGTGGTTGCTGTTAAGGGATGGTTACAAGATACTTAGAGTCCTCCCCATTTTTTTTCATTTCAGTTGTACGTAAGCGCTCGGCCGGGGGTTCATTTTGATGTCCTGTCAATTGAATATTTGGCTATTGAATTAGAATAAAAATTATTGTAATTCGTTACTGGATTATGATAGGTTTGGTTTGGCGGGCACAGAATTGCGAAACCGGATAACGGGATCCAACGCATCTGGAGGGCTCAGGCTATACTGTGTTAGGAAAGCACTGGTCCTCCTTCTCAAGAACTTTTGTGCCTGAATCCGGAGATTATCATAGAGGCCCCCTGGGGATGTTGACAAGCGTTCTTACGGCATTTCACTCTTGTGTTCACAATTTACTCAGTACCTGCCGTGGCACCGGTGATCAGGGGAACTGCGCGGTCGCCAACATTCTCCCCCTGCGGGCTCCAGGGGCACTGTGCCCGTTTCTACCAAGAAGCAAGTGCTCGAATACTGGTACTTGTACCTCGACAACCTTGCCCCAGCACTGCCGATAGCAGTTTCATTCCAATCACATCGCAAGAACTGGTCTCATGTTAGCTACTTGAGCACAAGTACTGGCGAGGTACGTAGGATAAATAATCTAACCCCACAATGCCAATGCCCGTTGCTCTAACCTTATTCCGAATCCCATTACGATTCGGTGCGTTCATACCGACTTACGGCCTTCGATGGGACCACGACGAAGAGCGGCGGGCGACCGCCACAGAGGTGTTTGTCAGGCGGAAAAGAAAAGCGGATTTGTCAAAGCAGAGTACCGTAGCAAAAAAAGATGCTTGTTGCTGACCCCTGTTCGTCGCCTGCCGTGACCTACGACTAGCAATACGAGGCTCGGCCTAACGGTAAAATTGCAGTGCGAATCTGTGCGATGGTCTGCCCATCGTGGGAGGCCGGCGGGCTTGCGGCCCTTAGTTAGTTTGTTTGTTTCCAAAACCTGCCTCTTCGCGCTTTGGGCTACTGGGCCACTAACGAGCCTGGCAGAGGAGCGGGCCAGCACCCCTATCCCGAATTCAGGAAATTGTGGCGAACTTGAATGGAACAATCGCAGAGCTCAGATATAGACTGTGCCCCGTCCAGACACACAGTTCGCTGCTGACTGGTCGGGCCTCGGCCGTCCTAGCCTACGAGCCAATCAATGGGGACTGTACTAGTATTTGGACGGGGTGTATATTCGAGTGTTCCTCGATTGTACGCGACCCCATGCTCAACGCTTGCCCCCATGCAGGCACACTGGACCTTACCAGCAGGTTGAGCTTGTTCAGTAACCTGATAACCCAAACGGTGATTTTGATTATCACGTGAATGATGCAGTATCAATGTCCGCTCGGGGATCGACCACGAGAATACTAGTATCATACTTTGCTCGAGCGTCCTCACCTCAGCACAATTCCCCTGTTATCATACTATCGTGTGCGGTGCCTAGGCACTCTCCAGCGTATTACCCCAGAGTTCTCCCTAGGCAAAAGGAAATCGGTGACCTTAGATACCCTATCGGCATAGCGCTCAGGTAGCTCAAAGTTTGCCGGGGTCTTAGGAACTCGGCAAAGCCACCCACACCAGAAACACTAGTGCCGTTCTCCAGTGGGCCGCGGCGGATAGGTTAAAGGGTCAATTTATCATTTACGTCTGGTATCATACCTGTACACGTACTAGTATGATACCGGTACTGCGCATGAGTGATGGGAGGTGATGTCTTATATTCCTCTGGGCCTCGATTGTGCTTATTATTTGAGTCCAATTGGTGGATATGCTGTATGCAGGTCACGGTCCGTCGCGCGTCGAATAGCCGAATCCCGAACTTCTCGGCGACTACCTTCCACAGTTCAATTTACAGGCTCGGATTCTATATTCCGACGCACTCAGGTTTGCCAGAATTCCAGCCCCAAGGGCTGCGGTGCTTGAGTGCCGCAGAATTCCATAAATATCGGCAAGCCGCACGACTTATTCAAAGGCTGAACTGCAGAGCGGCGGATTATCCAAGGGATCACAGTCGCCTGAGCCAGATTTTGGATGGCTGCGGCTATTCCAAAGTGCGGCTGATTTATGCGGTTTTGCGGGTAGTTAGAGGACATAGCCTCCATCCAGCAGTGGCCTTGGGCATGTCAACTAGTGCTCAGGTGAGCTGCAGCAAAAAGTCCCATAATTTTTTGCTGTCCAAACGGAATTCAATTTCCCTCAGATCCAAACGTATCATATAATAAAATCTTCCTTCTCTTGATCTGCCAAACCCTAATAACCAGCAGTCAGCAGGACTCGCCTATCTTTAGAGCCCCCTTCTCTCATTTTTTTAAGTGTGTGCACCCTACAGTAACTGGCGCGATCAACGGGACCCTTTCAGCGTTTTGACTGATCCTGGGTCCGAGATCTGCCGCTTCCCGCTCCTCTCCTTCCTTTTTTCCTTTGTCCCCCGGCCAAAGTTCCACCCACACACAAAGACCTCGATGTCCTTTCCCTTTCCGAAGCCCCTTCGTGACAGGAAACGGTTGCCAGCCCTGTCGTACCCTGTCAAAACCGTCTCCATTTGGCTGGTGCAGGTCAACGAATCAGGATGTAAGTGTAAGACGAGGGTGCGTGTTCATCCCCGGGTGCTTTACTCGAGTAGGGGGGGCAGAGCCTAATGTGGACGGGCTCTGCTGCCATAGGCTAGTACGGTACGGTAGGTCCTAGGCCTGGCGAATCCTATTTCTCTTGCTGGGGCAGGGAGGGAGATTAGGAGGGTGCGCGCGACCATACATAAACTCCTCTTCCTCCTTTTCTTCTAAATATTTCTGCTCCACAACACAGTTTTCATCACACTCTCTGCCACCTCTCCTTGCTCTTGTAGCTGTTCACTTCTCAGTCTGTCTTTTAATTCATTTTAATCCCCGCTTAATTCTCACTGCTCTTTGAGCCGGCTCCCCTCTCCTAAAAAAAAACTCTCTTTACTATATTTTCAATCATGAAGTTTTCTATAGCTAGTGCCTTTATGGCCGCCATGATGGCTGCCGAAGCTGTCACTGCTGCTCCTTTGGAGCCAAGGACGCCAAATGTCTCATACCTCTCTGGTTTCAATCTCGGAGCCAACAAGGTAATGTGCTCCTTCATATATGCCTACATTGTTTGCTAATGTTATACAGCCAAATGGTGACTGCAAGTCGACACAGGATTGGGTTGATGACTTCAACAAGATCAAGTCCTGGAATCCAGAGTTCACAACTGTCAAACTCTTCAGCACAGCTGATTGCTGGGCTCTCGCCAATGCCGTCCCTGCAGCTACACAGACTGGATTCAAGATCTGGGCCGGCGTGTGGGCTGTCGACAAGACAAAGTTTGGAGCGGAAAAGGCTGCTCTTGAGCAGGCCATCAAGGATCATGGCACAGGGTGGTTGGCCGGTATCAATGTTGGATCGGAGTCTCTCTATAGAAAGGAGATCTCGGCTAGCGTTTTGGCCGAACAGATCTGGGATGTCAAGGGAATGGTCCAAATTGCTTATGGCGCCGACGTTGCTGTTGGATCCGCCGACACCTGGACTTCGTGGGTCGATGGAGCCAATGCTGAGGTTATCAACGCTTGTGATGTTTGTTATTCCCGCGTTATCTGGTTCGTTCTCTACTAATTGAAATAGGTTGTCATTATGAATGCATTCCCGTACTGGCAGAGTGCTCAGATTGATGACGCTCAGGGTGTCTTCCAGACTGCCATTGACAATACTAAGGCTGCTATTGGAGGCAAGCAACTCATCATCGGTGAAACCGGATGGCCTACCGGAGGACCTGACTTCGGCGCCGCGCACCCTAGCGTTGAGAACCTCCAAAAGTTCTACAAGTCTACTGGCTGCTATCTTCGCAATTCTAAGATCCCCCACTTCTGGTTTAGTGGATGTAAGTTTTTCCGTAATTTAACGCCTTGATCAGATGCTGATGAATTCGTAGTCGATGAGCCGGCTAAGACGAGCGACATCGAGAAGAACTTCGGCATTGCTACTTCCGGTGAGATTGTCCGTTTTTCATTTATCACAAGGAAGCTAACAATCTGGCAGACCGCAACATTAAGATCGATATCACTTGTTAAAGCAACGTGTTCATACTTTTTTTCTTAAGAGGTTTTAAACGTTGGACGAAAGGTGAGGAAAAGGGTTTATTTTCTTACATTGCGCGGTTTTTATACATACACTGCGGCTCTGGCTGGCTGGGAATGGGGCGGATGGGTATAATAGTTAGACTTAACCCGACCAAGCTTGGGTCTATTTTAGTTAATCTCTGCAAGCGAGATTCTGTGATTAGGCATATTGAAATATCCACTTTTCTTGGTGGGTAGATTTCCAACTTGTCATGCCCTGGAGCGATTGCTGGTCATTACCCTTGTGAGGTGGTATCATATACATACATAATTCAACTCCAATATCGTGCCCGTAAAGCTTGGTAACCTCGAACACCATACCATAAGAACTAGAACAATTGAACCTCACGCGAGGACGTTGGAGTTGCCATTGCTGGTAAGGTCTGGCTCTTTTTTCTTTTTTTTCTGTCTTAAGCTCGATCTGAGGGGTCAGTTTTCGCAGTGCGCTCGCCCCGCTATCCTGGAGAGGGAATTTTGGACGTCTTGGCGTGGGATTTAACGATTCTAGTTACGGGATATTCCTTTAGTTCCTGGAGAGGCCCTTCTCCTTGCGCTATCTATTCCTACGAGTCTCAGCCACCATAGCTGCTGAATGCTGTTCGTAGAGCAACTAACCAAAAGTCTTGGCGACTGACACCAAAAATCATCCTTTTGTAGGGTTTTCTAACCAGGCTCCTATGCAAACAACTCTCCGGGACCCATCCCAGCAGTGCTAAATGCATGCAAAGATTGTCCCCATAGTCCACAGTCTCCTTACACTTTCCCATCAAGTATGATGATAGCTTATCAAAGATTGGAAAATTGCTGCGAATGGTTGCTGGGGCGATAACCTTCGCAAACTGGTGATACCGGTGACTTTTAAGTGATCGTAGAAATTCGAAAGCCTGTATGACCTTCAGTCGGGCAACAAGCGCACTTCAAATTAATCATGAGATATGATATTACACGAATAGTTAAAACAACTTCTGATCAAGAAATTTGGGAAAAAGGATCTGGTTTTTAAATCAGATAGGAATAGTTGATTAGTCGCTTTAAGTAGCCACCTGATATATGTTTGTTCGTCATAGCTGGCAGGCTACAGTAGACCCTGTGATTTACTGCTGTCATTCGGCTCATTTTTTTATTCGAAAATTCGCAAATTTCGAATTATGATATGATATGTCCGTGCACGCCAAGAAAGAAGCGTGAAATGTCGGCTCTGAATTTGGATTTTCTGGGTGAGAAGAATAAATGTGCCAAAGGACTCTGGTAAGGGGTCGTTAAAAACTGCAGAAAGTGGTCGAGACTTTTCACCAAAAGTACTCGTACTCGTGCTTCTCAGCCAAGATTTGCCTTCCCCATTTGGCGTAGTAAGGTTTACTAGGTTCTTTCTACAAAAGGGGCATAGTGTGTAGGGGAGTGCATAACTAGCAGGGGTCTAACCTAACTATCAATTATAGCTGATTCCTGGGGCATCGTGAACTGTGTTTGATGAGATTGTGCTTTCTTGCGACATGTGTGTATGCAATCTTGATCCTTCGGATACTCGCATGCACACTAGTTATCTACCATGTATATATCCACTATACTTTGGTAGAAAAAACTTAGCAAACCTTACTATGATACGACAAATGGGGGAGGCAAGCTTGGCTGAGAAGCATGAGTACCACCTTCACCACCTTCTCTCATAGCACCATGTCTATGAGAATCCTTGAAAATTTGGCAATGCATCAGTAAGCCAGTAGGTGACATGGGGAATATTACGTAATTCTTAATCTAAATATTACAAAGAAGTGGGGGAAAGGCAGTTTAAGTATTAGGAATTGGTTGCCATGTATCATACTTTTTTGTATAATATGGAGCCTCATACAAAAATATAGATCACTCTCACACCACTACTAGTCGACACAATCATAAACAATGAGAGCGGCTTTGGCCCCTTGCGCTCCTCCTTCTGGGAGATTTGAATGGATCACCGTTCCCTAGCTAATGGAAAGATTTGAAGCATTTTTTCGTGCAAACAGCAGTGGGAACTATCAATTTGAGAAGTGTCCTATTTTTTGTTTTAAAATTTGGTGCAAAAACCGTGTGTGGGACACAAAGCTTCTCACCGTTATCGTATAATATCCCCCCCCGGCCGGGGGTGAGACCAAATTGGAAACTCAAGGCTCTTTTGAAGATAACAGCAACCGGGAGTGGCCCTCATACTGTACCAAGAATGGAGGTGTTCCGAGAACACGATAGGAACAAATAGTAGGGATGAATCGGAATTGGAAAATGGCCTAATTTTGTGCCGGTTTGTTGCGGTGGCGAAAATACCCTCTAAGCCTTGGGTCCCCCACTTGATGAATTGGCAATTTGGTGTGTTCCCAAACCAATTGGCTTCTGATTTTGGCTTCTGCAACACCTATTTCTTTCTGGGTGTCATGATTACCGGTCGTATGGGCCACACATAGATTGCTGCCCTCCAGTTTACGATTTTCAAAGACTTCTCCGACCAGGTGTCAGAATAACCTGCATGGTACAGTACAGTACATGCCAGGCTAGTCCCATGGCAAGGAGATAGGCAGTATGGCCCTTCTGTCATGCTGCGATATCTTCATAACTTGTTTATCTTTGGGCAGGCGATTCGGAATTCAGTCGCACTTCTACCGTTAGGTGTAATACTTTAATTTTGCATGGGAAGGGCGAAGGGGATCTAAGTTCATGGTTTCTCACTCGTAGTGGGGTGTTCTTTGTTTTGCTTATGCCCTTTGGATTTTTCCAAGCCTCGTGGGGCTCTGGATGTTGCAAGGTCCTAGCGGAAGTTAAGGAATAACGGCCCGAGGTCAAATAAATATCTCACTTTCTGCCAGCTAACTGTTTCCAACCCCTCGGACAGTAAATGTGATATGGATATCGTGTGTGGAGGGGTGAACGGAATATCCCTGTGGAAGCCCGGTCGTGTGCCGTGCGGGATCTCAATGAACTACGATAAGAGATCTTTTCTAAGCCCTTTCTGGATGCACTATGTTGTCATGCGCATACCACTATTGGGGCAGAGGGCCTCTCAAGCCACCCGGACAGATGCTGATTGGTGAGTTTTGTATGAGACGACGAGAGGTCGTTAGCGCAGGCAAACCACTTAGAAGTTTCTTATCTAGGTTAGGCTGTCCGCGCGTGAGGGGGTGTTCGGGTGGCTTGGGAGGCCGTCTATGATAAAATGGAGGGGGAAGGAGGGGGATTTGATTTAGGTTTTAGATCTCGAACAAACCAACAAACCAACAAGCCAAACAAGTTATGAGGTCTCTTCTTCCCCTTCTTCTACCATTTCTTCCCCTCGTCTTCTCTCATGCAGGGAGGGAGTACACTGAGGAGGATATCTCCAATCTCCGCGAAAAATGGGCTCTTGATTATCCTTTCGCCGGAATATCCACCTTTGCTCACCTTCAACACGTTTACTGCCTCACTGAGCCGCATGAAAAGTTCGACATAGCAATTCTTGGTGCCCCTTTCGATACGGCTGTGACTTATCGGCCCGGAGCGCGCTTCGGCCCACGTGCGATACGCGCTGCAAGCGCTAGACAGGGCGAGACTAGGGGATACAATGTTCGTGCGGATATAAATCCATATTTGTCGGGCGTGAAGATACTTGATTGTGGGGATAGTATGTTTAGGCTCTTCCCCGACGGGAAAGTGACAGGGAGGCTAACCGGGGACTGGGGAGCGGGTAGTTCCGATATCACCATTCGATAACGGACTCGCATTGCAACAGATGACCGAAGCATATAAAGAATTGATGTCTCGGTCTACCCCTTCTGGCCGCCGGCCAATAATTGTCACGCTGGGCGGGGACCACTCCATTGCGCTGGCGGCGTTGCGTGGAGTGAATAGCGTTTATGGACCTGTTTCTGTGATCCACTTTGACGCTCGTATGCTCCCGTCTCTGCTCACTCACTACCGGGTATGGTGTCATAACTAATGGTTAGATATCGACACCTGGCACCCAACAAAATACTCCAGCTCCTGGCCATCCTTACAATCCGCTTTCACCCACGGCAGCATGTTCTACCTCGCTTACAACGAGTCTCTCCTTCTCCCCGCATCTAACATCCACGCGGGCCTCCGCGCCCGCCTTTCTGGCCCGGACGACAGCAACTACGCTGATGACGATGACCAAGGGTGGGTGAGAATCTCCGCTGATGACATAGACGATATTGGCACTGCGGGAATAGTCAAGAGGATTGTAGAGCACGTTGGCAACAGCAAGGTGTACCTTTCCATCGATATTGACGTCCTGGACCCCGGGACGGCACCGGGTACCGGAACGCCCGAGGCTGGAGGGTGGACCACGAGAGAGTTGATTAGGATACTTCGGGGGATCGAGGGGCTGGACGTGGTGGGCGTGGATGTAGTTGAGGTTGCGCCGGCCTACGATTGGGCGGAGAATACGGCGTTGGCGGCATCGCAGGTGGTTTTCGAGGTTTTGAGCAGCTTGACTAAGAAAATTAGGGCTGCCGCTAAAGTGGAAGCGGGGGCAAAGGATGAGCTGTAAGGGGATTCTGGGTTCTTGCGTGATCACTGGTAGTGACCCGTGTCATGTAAGGAGGAGGAGGCTAAAGTCTGAGCTGGAGAGTTTATGCTCTTGGAGGTACTTGAGGTGCTAATGACGAATGGGGTTGCGAGGGATCTTACTAAAGGGGAGTTGCCGTGCTTTTGCTGCTGTACTAAGTGTGTGATACTGTTCCTTCCAAGTGCGCTGTCTATGGTCTTCCTGCGAGGAAGTGGCAGGTTCTACCTGATATCCGGGCACTCGATGCAACCATCCTGCGGGGCCCGAAGGACTCACTGCCCCAAGCATTAGCCTACGCACCCATTTTAGAGATGCAGTACCGGTGGAAACAGCCGGCCCCATCCCCCTTGCGTGATGCCGGCAACTAACCCCATGCACAGGGAGCCTAGGCACAAGCACCTTAAGTTGGATTTTTAAATCATTTTCTAATTAGCCGCCGTGGCGGGTGTTGTCATGCACAGTATTTTCCTCCGAACCCGGTAACAATGGCGGGCTCTCGGGCCGGGTATGACCAGCGGTTAATCCAAGGACTCGTTCCCTATCACGGGCCGGTTCCCGGATGAATGCCGAGGTGGTAACAGGGTTTAAGGGAGCAAGTAACCTTAGCACGATATGTGCAATATTGTATCGTACATCTCTATTTCCACGCTTGTACATGATCAGTAGTAAAACGAGATGATATGGAGGATACTTGGGAAAAAGCCCAGCTAGTTGGGATTGTAGGGGCAGCTTGGTTGTTTGCATGACAGGTGGGGTGGTATTACAGTATAATCTATCGATATCCGTGTGTTTTAATTGGGCGTCTTTGGTGATACATTTATCTCTCATGTATGGTACAGTGCATTACTAAGAACCCTTTGTACGTACCGATTTTCAATTTGGCAACTGCTCTAGGATTGCGCCAATGATTTTGGGTGCGCCCGGAAGGATTCCCATCTGTTCATAATTAGGCCGCGAGAGTGCATTCTTCTTCCCGGATGAGTACGGTGTTATCCTAGTGGTCGACCTCCGGGTGTTGGCCTAGAATTTGGGTGTTGGAATTCGTGTTTAGGTGGATCTTCTTCCTGTCGGTTTCTGTGATGGCTGTGTTGGGATGTGATGATGGTGAGGCGGAATTACACCAGCCCCAGTGCCAATCCCTTAAAAACTGTTATTGATCCTCATAGATGGGCAATCGGAAATCTTCACTGCGAACACTAACTTGTCTTTCGGATCCTCGGCCACAGGTGGTGGTAACTCGGACATCCTGACAGATTGTAGGTAGCGACTGAGCCATTGGTCAAAACCCTCAGCTGCAGAGAGGTGGCGGTATGGATAGTCAAGCTGTCAGTGAAGATTTGTAGCTACAGTGAAGTAGCGACTTGAACGCCATGGTCGCAGGCAGTTGAGTTATCAGTTAAAATCCTCTGCTGTGGGGAGGTGGTAGAAAGTCAGTGTCCCATATACAAAACAGCGGGTGGCAGACTATTGCTGTATAAGTCGATCGATTGTGAGGGAACATCGGGAGGAGGATGGGAAAACACTAAGCTCGAGGTAGCTTTATCAGGAAGCTACCGAGATTGGATGTGGTTCGAGTTCTGTAGTTGAATTGGCTGTAAGGGGAATACTGACTTGGGGGACCGGTCATATTAAAACCTGGCAACGACTGCTATATCAGATCAGGCTAAGAGCCGCATATATGGCTCCGTTACTATTATGGGTAGGATGTCTTTCCGCAAAGCCCCTGCTGTGTGATTTCAATATAGGTTGCCAAAAGCGGTCCCTGCGTTTTCATTCCTTTGGCTACCGGTGCGCTCTTGGGACGCTGGGGGGAGGGCGGGCTTGGGGTCTGAAATCGCTCCTTTCAAGTTCCTAGTTCACATGGTAACAATGGGGCCAGGTCTAGGTGTCTGGCACTTGTTTGGTCACTGTCGAGAAGGGGCAGTTAAGTTCTGAGCTTCCTGCCTACTACTGTGGATATAGTTGTGTGCGTGGAGGTTAACATTTCACGTAATGCCTTACGGCACGTCACTGAAGTAGGATATATATATGTCCGCATAGTGGCGCTACGGTACGTTATCCAGGGCGGCCAAAATCCAAGGAGCCTGCCCGGTACAGCGGGTGGTCCGGGGCAACAGGTCAGGCTTTGGTCTCGCAGGTCTATACGGGAGGGCATGGTATTCTGATTATCGAGATCCGGGATAGCGGGGTGTGACTGTTGTTCGTATTTCTTATTTTAAGTTACCTAATACCAGTGCTCACTAGACCAAAAAAGAAACAGGTTCATAGGAGACTTAGGAGTAGGAGGGGATGAGTGTTGAGGTGGCTACTTCCTTTAGTCATCTCATTCCTTTAAAGTGTGTTTGTTTCTAATTTCATTCTGGGATTGTTGAAATCGTACAAGCGCTTTCCGATACGATATGTATATGCTTTCTACGCCTTAGTGGGATAGAGCCTATCTGCATTCTGTAGTCTCGTCTTAAAGCTGTCCTAGTTTCGCCCACCTTGTCCACTTTTTCTTCTATGTCATGCCTGATCAATCGACCGAATATGCAATTCTGTCCCCATCTCTTTTCTACTAGCGCCCTACGTTGCTATTTCGCTGCATAAATAGTGGGTCTCCCTGACCCTCTCTCTGACAGAATTACCTTCCTCAGTCTCTCCCCTCCCCGCCCGAAGTCTCTCTTACACAGTTCAGTCGGTCCACCTTTTGCAACGGTGATTTTGCAGTTGGAACAAATAATAACGGTAACTTGTTGCACAGGATCCTCGCTTGCTATAGTAGAGTTTTCCAACAAACACTTCTCTTCGCTTCATGGATTTTGGAGGGATGGTCCGCAAACCGGTGATATCTGGCCTCTCCCCCTCTCCCGACACCCTTCAAGCTTCTAGCCCTCCCGCATCTTCCAGTAGCTCCCCAGCTATGGACACCTGCAAATTAGATTGGGGTTCCTTTTATCCTACCCCCCAAGCTACTACTGGTAGTACCCCCCAAGCTACGACTCACTCCACCCTCTTTCCTCCCACCCCACAAGATACCCTTAGAAGGGCCTCCCAAGCTTTGGCGCAGCCACTCCAATTCCGACGTGATAATTTCACTAGAGCTACTAGTACCTCCCAAGCTGCAAGTGCTTCCCAGGCTGCTAGTGCTTCCCAAGCTGCTAGTGCCTCCAGAGCTGCTGGTACCACCCTATCACCCTCAAACTTCATTTCCAGTACCGCCCCCTGGCTATATAGCAAATACTATGACCTCCCCGCCGCCCAGACTACTGGTACTCAGCTACCTACAGGTACCCCCCGAGCTACTGCTCCCCCTCCATTATATGCACCCTATCAGCACAGGAACTCCGTTCCTCCTGCCCCTTCCCCAGCCGCCTACACTTGGGGGACACCAAAGGCTTGGGCAAGTGATCTGGAAGCTGCCAGCACCTCTAGATCTACCAGCGCCTCTGGATATACCAGCACCTCTGGATCTACCAGCACCTCTGGATCTACCGACACCTCTGGATCTACCAGCACCTCTAGATCTACCAGCGCCTCTGGATCTACCAGCGCCTCTGGATATACCAGCGCCTCTGGATCTACCAGCACCTCTGGATCTACCAGCACCTCTGGATCTACCAGCACCTCTGGATCTACCAGCACCTCTGGAGCTCCTAGCACTCGCAGGGCTCCTGTTACCCGCCGAAATATCTCGGAAATGGCTTCCAAACAATCCCCTCCGATTCCCTTTGACAAGTAATTGCTCCTATTCCAAATTTAACTTGCCCTTCAAGTGAGTGCTTTATTAATCCGCATAGATTTGCCTCCTCGGAAATCTTCACAATCCGCGTCGGCAATCGCCTCCGAGCATTCCACATTCACAAAGACCTCCTCGCTGGACTCTCGGATGAAATGCGAACTTGTGTATACAGCTGCACGAGGGAAGGCGAGAGAGGTAGCATGAAGATGATGGACGTATCCCCAGACACCATGCACCGGTTCATGGAATTCTGCTACTCTGGAGATTACCTCCATGCTGAATACAACTCCGACGACCCACTAAAGGACAAAGAAGCCACTCAGGCCCTCTCACTCCTGTTGACACACGCAAGGCTATACGTCTTGGCAGATAGGTACAACATCGTTTCGCTAAAGGAACTATCCAGGAAAAAGATCATCGCTCTCACCCCCTTCTTCGGGCAGCTGGAGAATAGGGCGCATGGGCTTGCGATGATTTCCCTGATGGATTACGTGCTCCACAATATACCGGTCGCTAATAAGACGTCGGATGAGCTGGTGAAGTTTTTGGCGAGGTATGCCGGGTTTTTGATCGAGAAACTTTTGGAGTATCCGGAGTTTCATAAGGTAGTAGAAATTTCAGTGCGGGGAGAGTTTTTTCGGGAGTTTTGTAGGTATCTGAAGGCAGGGGAGGGTGAGGCGCCATGGACTTATGCAGAATGATGTTTACATTATGGAGTTTTCTTGTTGATTTGGATGTCTTTCAGGACTATACTTCCCACAGGGTGTGCTTTAATTGTTGGATATATATGCGGAGATACGGCTACCCACTTAGGTCATGTCTTTGGGTTAGACTAGAGTCTGTCTGCGTTTGGGTTTAGGTCTATCATTGGTTGTCCGGGAGTGGGCTTGGCATATATGTTTTCGTCTTGAATAGCTTCCTCTCTTGTATGATACGACTAAACATCAACGAACATCTCGCACTTCTCCACACTCAACCTCCACCCGGCTTTATCGTGGAAAATTAGATAAGAATTACAAGCCGCCCACGTGATACGCGCTACGGGTTGCTTATAATATCCCCTAGTATTCATCATTCCCACTCGTACGTAGGGCGCGCAGTATTTATCTAATGAGGAGTATCTCTAATTCAGTGTGGTTTCCACTAATTTCGGTTACATTCCATTCTCCTGGGAGCCCAAACGCCGCCATTGGAGGTCAATTACCCTAAGGATCGTTGTTAATTCATAGGGTATCACTCGGGCCTTTAACCACTGACTCCGGACTTGAAGATCGGACACAACACCCCCATAATATTAGGATTGACGGTAACTACTATATCTCTCACAAAAGCGCTTCTGTTGTGTATATATGTTCGTGCATAGCTCCCGAACTACCGCGTCCTTGGTTGTTACTCCATAGCCTTGGCTGATGTTTCAGTCGTTCCACCTTTTGCAACGGCTTTTGCTTGTTGGGGCAAACAGGCGGCCATCTGGGCAGATGCTGATTGGCGGGTATGAGAGAAAACTGGGGCGGTCGCACAGTATCCACAGTTCGCCCAAGTAAACGAGTTGAAAGTTTATTATTTAGGTTTGGCTGTCCGGGTGGGAGGTGGCCGGTGGCTTGGGGCGCCGTCTAATACTCGTGCGGTAACTTGTTGCAAGGTCTGGCGGCCAAGAAATTATCGCTTGCTAGAGTTTGCCAACAAACACTGGATGCCAGTATTCTGGCAATGACCCCCGATTGCACTGTCTCCCCCAGCACAGGTGCAGCAGTGTCAGGTCCAGTACTCGTGCAGAAGGCGCCATAAAAGATTCTAGACCAATCAGACTGTCAAAAATGTGGCAACCCCAGAACAGACAGTATTGTTCCAGATTATCAAGTGCCAGTTGGCATCCATGCTGTTTTTGTGACCAGTCCCAAATCTTCAATAGAGAGAATAAGTCGTTGATGTCAGGATAGTGGCCTCTTATCACACATTGGTGGGCGGCACAACCCTAACCCTTGTGCTAACTTCTCCGAGTAACTATTTTGTATTCCCCTGGGGCGGCCCCTCAGTAAGAGTTCGGGGCACTCCTCCTTGCTTCATAATTGTGGAAAGATGGCCCCGAAAAAAGGGAAGAGAGCAATATCTCATCACCCCGACGTCTCTTCCTCCGCACCTCAAGCTTCTCGCACCCCCGAATCTCGCAGTACCCCCCCAGCTGCGGGCGCCCCCGAATTATCTGACAGCTCCTTTCCTCCCACGACTCAAGCTACTGCTGGTAGTGCCTCCCAAGCTACCACTTTCTCCTTTTTCCGTTCCTCCCAAGCTACTGCCGGTAGTACCTCCCGAGCTGCGGTTCACTCCATCTTTTCCCCCACCCCCCAAGGTACCACTTGCTCCAACATCTTTGGTCCCTCTCAAGCTACTGCCGGTAGTACCTCCCAAGCTACGACTCACTCCAACCTCATTTCTCCTACCCCCCAAGCTACTGCCGGAAGCACCTCTCAAGCTACAATTCGCCCCGCCCTCGTTCCTGGTGTCCTCCAAGCTCCTGGTGCCTCCCAAGCTACCGCTGTCTCCGGATTATCTGACAACTCCTCTTCTCGCGACTCCCAAGCTACTTCAAGCCCCATTGCTCTTGCCGCCAAGGCTCCTAGTACCCCCCTGGCGCCTGTCACTTCTCAAAAAGTCCTAGAAATGACCTCCAGACAATTCCCTCCGGTTCCCTTTGACAAGTAATTGCTCCTATTCCAAACTTAGCTTGGCCTCCAAATGAGTGCTTTATTAATCCATACAGGTTCGCCTCCTCGGAAATCTTCACAATTCGTGTAGGCACTGACCTCCAAGCCTTCCACATTCACAAAGACCTCCTCGCTGGACTCTCGGATGAAATGCGCACTTGTGTATACGGCGACACGGAGGAAGGCCAGGAAATTAGCATGGAGATGGAGCACGTATCCCCAGACACCATGCACCGGTTCATGGAGTTCTGCTACTCTGGAGACTACCTATACGCCCCCGGCGCCGAAAACAATTCCGATGACCCACTAAAGGACAAAGACGCCACCGAGGCCCTCCCACTCCTGTTGACACACGCAAAGCTATACGTCTTGGCGGATATGCTCAATACCGCTTCGCTGAAGGAACTATCCAGGAAAAAGATCATCGCTCTCACCCCCTTCTTCGGGGTGTTGAAGGATAGGACGCATGGGCTCGCAATGATTTCCCTCATGGATTACGTGCTCCATAACGTGCCCGTCACTTCTCAGACGTCGGATAAGCTGGTGAAGTTTTTGGCGAGGTATGCTGGGTTTTTGATCGAGAAGCTTGGGGGGTATCCGGAGTTTCATGCGGTTCTAGCAAGTTCTAGGCGGGAAGACTTTTTTAGGGTGTTTTGTAGTTGGGTGAAAGCAAGGGCGGGTGAAGCGCCGTGGGCTGATGCAGAATGATGTTTTCGTTAGGGGGTTTTCTTGTCGTTTTAGATGACTAACTTCCCACAGGAGGTGTTTTCATTGTTAGATATATAATATACAACTAGACATCAACGAACATCTTTCACGACTCCGCACTCAACATTCACGCAGTTTTATCGTGAAAATTAGATAAGAATTACAAGCCACCCCCGTGATACGCGATACAGGTTGCTTATAATATCCTCCCGTATTCACCATTCACACTCGTACGCAGGGTGCGCAGTATTTATCTAATGAGAAGTATCCCTAACTCAGTGTGGTTTCCGCTAATTTCGATTACATTCCATTCTCCTGGGAGCCCAAAGTCCGCCATTGGAGGTCAATTGCTCTAAGGATCGTAATTCATTCATCGAGTATCACTCGGGTCTTTAACCACCCACTCCGGACTTGAAGATCGGACACAACACTCCCACAATATTATGATTGACGGCAAATATCTCTCATAAAGTACTTCTGTTGTATATATATGTTCGTGAATAGCTCCCGAACTACCGCCCTTGGTTGTTACTCCACCATTTGCAACGGCTTTGCTTGCTGGGGTGCCGTCTAATACGGTAACTTGTTGCGAGTTCTGGCAGCCAAGAAATTCTCGCTTGCTAGGGTTTGCCAACAGCCTCTTCGCCCTGCTTCATGGCTGTTGGAAAGATGTTCCCGACAAAAAAAGAAAGAGAGATAAGATACTTCGTCGCCTCGCTGCCTCTTGCTCCGCCCTCAAGCTTCTCCCGCCCCCCGAATCTCGCAGTACCCCCCCAGATACCGACACCTCCGAGTTATCTGACAGTACCTTTTCCCCCATCCCCCAAGCTACTGCCGGTAGTACCTCCCAGGCTGCGATCCACTCCGGCCCCCTCCCCCGCGCCCCCAAGCTCCTGGTACCTCCCAAACAACCGCTGTCTCCGGATTTTCTGACAACCCCTCTTCTCGCAACCCCCAAGCCACTTCAAGCCTCATAGCTCCTGTTGCTTCTCGAAAGGTCCTAGAAATGGCCTCCAGACAATTCCCTCCGATTCCCTTTGACAAGTAACTACTCCTGTCCCAAACCCAGCTTGCCCTTCAAGTGAGTGCTTTATTAATCCATACAGATTCGCCTCCTCGGAAATCTTCACAATCCGCGTCGGCACTGACCTCCAAGCCTTCCACATTCACAAAGACCTCCTCGCTGGGCTCTCGAATGAAATGCGCACTTATGTATACAAAGACACGAAGCAAGGCCAGGAAGATGGCATGGAGGTGGGGCACGTATCCCCAGACACCATGCACCGGTTCATGGAGTTCTGCTACTCTGGAGATTACCTACATGCCGAATACAACTCCGGCAACCCACTAAAGGATAAAGACGCCACTCAGGCCCTCCCACTCTTGTTGACACACGCAAGGCTATACGTCTTGGCGGACATGTTCAACATCGCTTCGCTGAAGGAACTGTCCAGGAAAAAGATCATCACTCTCACCCCCTTCTTCGGGCTGTTGGAGGATAGGACGCATGGGCTTGCGATGATTTCCCTTATGGATTACGTGCTCCATAATATGCCTGCCGCTACTGAGACACCGGATAAGCTGGTGAAGTTTTTGGCGAGGTATGCGGGGTTTTTGATCGAGGAGCTTGGGGAGTATCCGGAGTTTCATGCGGTTCTGGCAAGTTCTGCGCGGGAAGACTTTTTTAGGGAGTTTTGCAGGTGTCTGAGGGCAGAGGAGGACGAGGCGCCGTGGAATTTTCCAGGATGATGTTTTTGTTATGGAGCTTTCTTGTTGATTTGGATGTATTTTCCGGACTATTTTTCCCAGAGGAGGTGTTTCACACGGGTTTATCATGGAAAATTAGGCAATAAGAATTACACACCGCCCACGTGATGCTCGATATAAGCTGATTATGTTTTAACCGCCAGAGAGCTTTTCTAGTATTCTCCCGTGCCACCATCCACTCACGTACGCGGGGCACGCAGTGTTAATCTGATGAGAAGCATCCCTAATTCAGTGTGGATTCCACTGACTGCGGTTGCATTCCGTTCTCCCAGGAGCCCAGGGGCCCCCATTGGACGTGGACTGCGCTCTAGGAATCACTACCCATTCATAGACTATCACTCGGGATTTTAGCTAGCGACTCCGGACTTGAAGGTGTTGAGAGCTATCAGGTGCGAAGGAGTGGAAGCGAGCAGTTCCACAAGTTCAAAGGAGAGCGGTTACCGGAGAAAGCGAACAACTTGTATCGCTTATTGAAAAAGAAGAGGATTAGGAGAGAAAAAGAAAGAAGGGAAGAAACAGAGAAGGAAGAGAGAAGAGGGGAGAAGATTCTGAGAGGGGACAAGGGGTGACGCAAGTGGTCACAAGGTATCACTCGTAACCATAGCAATAGCCAAGAAGAGAGCACGCTCGTGACTACAGGTTCCAATAGAAGGTCGGACACAACACCCTGCACAATACTATGACCAATGGTGACTATCTCTCACAAAACACTTCTGTTATATACGGTATACACCTGTCAGTGTATGGCTTTCGAACTGCCACCCTTGGCCGCTGCCCCATCGCCTTCGTTGGAATTTCGGTCCTTTCACCTTTTGCAACGGCTTTGGTTGTTGGGGCTGATAGGCTGGCGTCTGGGTAGATGCTGATTGGAGGGTATAAGGAAACTGCGGTGGTCAGTGCGGTAGCCACAGTTCGCCCAAATAAACCACTTGAGAGATTCTTGTTTGGGTTTGGTTGTCCGAGTGAGAGATGTCCTGTGGCTGTCTAATACGGCACAAGGGTCAGGGATTTAGTCATGATAGTCGGCGGGTAACCCCCCACTAGCTGTGCCAAGGTTCCGGCTACTTCCAAGGATGCTAGGCTGTCAAAGTCGGCACTCTAAGGGGGTGCCCAACAGTTCAGCAATACTTTTACTAAACTAGGGTAGAAACATTAACAATTGAACGCCGAATAATATAAAATAAAACTCTATGAAGCCTGATCTAGTTTACTGAGATACTGGCATAAATCCTCCTCTTAGTGTTTGGTTAATAATTTTCGATTAGTAGGAGGCCGATTGTGGCGGGATTGACGGCCGTTCCATGGGGCTTGAAGACTTTGTACCGGCACCTCAAATTCACGAGCTGCCGCAGATATATCTGGCTTTCTTTCTTTAGTCTCACAATTGCTTGCCGAATTCGTGTCTCTATCTCGGAATATGATATACTAGTCATGGCATCCGGGGTGGTGGAAAAAAGCATTGTAGAATGGTGATGATTGGAAAAAGTACAGTTGAGCTGTCGAGCACTCCCTCGGAGTGGCAGGAACCTTGGCACGGTTATGCATAGCACACATGGGAAGGACGTGGTGAGAATTGGGGTTTCTCTTTGCGCTATGAAGCTCAATCGAGGGAAACCGAGATAGGTGATGTTGATAACTTTACATGATGATCAAATCAAAAACTTCTGAAGTGTCATTGAGGTGTGGTAATTATGTATACAGCGACACAAAAGAAGGCCAGGAAATTAGCCTGGAGATGGGGCACGTATCCCCAGACACTGTGCGCCGGTTCATGGAGTTCTGCTATTCTGGAGATTATCTACACGCTGAAAGCAACTCCGACGACCCACTAAAGGACAAAGACGCCACAGAGGCCCTCCCACTCCTGTTGATACACGCAAAGCTCTACGTCTTTGCGGATATATTCAACATCGTTTCGCTGAAGGAACTATTCCAGGAAAAAGATCATCGCTCTCACCTCCTTCTTCGGGCAGTCGGAGGATAGGGCGCATGGGCTTGCGATGATTTCCTTGATGGGTTACGTGCTCCATAATAGACCCGTCGCTACTGAGACGCCGGATAAGCTGGTAAAGTTTTTGGCGAGGTATGCTGGGTTTTTGATCGAGAATCTTGGGGGGTATCCGGAGTTTCATGCGGTTCTGGCAGGTTCTACGCGGGAAGGCTTTTTTAAGGTGTTTTGCAAGTTGGTGAAGGCAGGGGAGGGCGAGGCGCCGTGGATTGATGCGGAATGATGTTTTCGTTATGGAGTTTTCTTGCTTGTTGATTTGGATGTCTTTCCTGGACTATTCTTCCCAGAGGTGTTTTCACACGATTTTATCATGGAAAATTAGGCATTGTGATAGGAATTATCATACAAACCGCCCATTTGGCACTCGATACAGGTTGCTTATAGTGTCCTCCCGTTTCCGTCATTCGCACTTGAATGCCGGACACGCAGTATTCATCTGATGGGAAGCACCACTAATTCGGCCAGGGCTCCGCTAATTGCGATTACGTTACATTCTCCTGGGAGCCCAAACGCGCCACCTTTGGAGGTCGATTGCTCTCTAGGAATCGCTAGTCATCCATAGATTATCACCCGAGATTTTAACTAGCGACTCCGGACTTGAAGACACACGGCCCCGCACAACATTATGATCAATGGTGACTATCTTTCGCAAAACATATATATACAGTACACCTGTCAGTGTATAGCTTTATAACTGCCGTCCTTGGCCGTTACCCCATAGCCTTGATTGGAATTTTGGTCGTTTCACCTTTTGCAGCGGCTTTGATTGTTGGCGCAAATAGACGGCCTCCTAGCCCCCCCGGATAGATGCTGATTGGCGGATATGAGGAAACTGGGATGGTCAGCACGGTAGAGTACTGTACTCGAGCAGCCAACAAGTAAACTACTTGAAAGTTTCCTATTTGGGTTTGGCTGTCAGAGTGAAGGGTTCTGGTTGGCTTGGGAAGCCGGCAGCCGGTTAATAAGGGTAACTGGCTGCCGGGTCTAACAACCAAGAAATTCTCACTTGCCAGAGTTTGCCAACAAACACTTCCCCTCGCCTCATGGATTTGGGAATAGAGCCTCATGTCTCTCGAAAGAAGACCTTGAAGGGAAAAAAAGTCTTGAAGGGAAAAAAAGCGTCTGATACTTCCAGCGGTCTCTCAAGCTCCCCGCCCCCGGACACCGCTGAATTATCTGACGGTTCCTTTTCTCCCACCCCCCAAGCTCCTGGTGCCCCCCAAACTACCGCTGTCTCCGCATTATCTGACGACCCCGTTTCTCAAAAACCCCAAGTTACAACTACCTTCTCAGCTACTGATACCTCCCAAACCACGAGGGAAGTAACTTCAAGCCTCATTCCTCTTGCCATCGAGGCTCCTAGTATCCCCCTAGCTCCAGCTGCTTCTCGAAAGATCCTAGAAATGGCCTCCAGGCAATCTCCCCCGGTTCCCTTTGACAAGTAATTGCTCCTATTCCAAACTCAGCTTGCTCTTCAAGTGAGCACTGTATTGATCCGCACAGATTCGCCTCCTCAGAAATCTTCACAATCCTCGTAGGCGCTGACCTCCAAGCCTTCCACATTCACAAAGACCTTCTCGCTGGGCTCTCGGATGAAATGCGCAATCATGTATACAAAGACACGAAAGAAGGCCAGGAAGCCGGAATGGAGACGTGGCACGTATCCCCAGACACTGTGCACCGGTTCATGGAGTTCTGCTATTCTGGAGATTATCTGCACGCTGAAAGCAACTCCGACGACCCACTAAGGGACAAAGACGCCACCGAGGCCCTCCCACTCTTGTTGATACACGCAAAGCTCTACCTCTTTGCGGATATGTTCAACATCGTCTCACTGAAGGAACTATCCAGGAAAAAGATCATCGCTCTCACCTCCTTCTTCGGGCAGTTGGAGGATAGGGCGCATGCGCTTGCAATGATTTCCCTCATGGATTACGTGCTCCAGAATAGACCAGTCGCTACTGAGACGCCGGATAAGCTGGTGAAGTTTTTAGCGAGGTATGCTGGGTATTTGATCGGGAAGCTTGGGGGGTATCCGGAGTTTCATGCGGTTCTAGCAAATTCCGCGCGGGGAGACTTTTTTAAGGTGTTTTGCAAGTTGGTGAAGGCAGGGGAGGGCGAGGCGCCGTGGACTGACACAGAATGATTTTTTCGTTATAGAGTTTTCTTGCTTGTTGATTTGGATGTCCTTTCTAGACTATTCTTTTCAGAGGGGGTGCTTTCGCGGGGTTTTGTCATGGAAAATTAGGCAACAAGAATTATAAACCACCCACGTGGTACTAGATATAGGTTGGTTATGTTTTAACCACCAGAGAGCTTTTCTAGTATCCTCCCGTACCTACCGTTCACACTCGTACGCGAGGCACGCGGTATTTATCTAATGAGAATTATCCCCAATCTAGAGTGGATTCCACTAATTGCGGTTGCATTCCATTCTCCCAGGAGCCCAGGCGCTGCCATTGGAGGTCAGTTACTCTAAGGATCGTCGTTCATTCATAGAGTATCACTCGGGTCTTTAACTAGCGACTCGGGACTTGAAGATCGGACACAACACCCGCACAATATTATGATCAATGGTAACACTCTCTTACAAAACCCTTCTGCTATATATACCGTAAAATCTCAGGTATAACAAACTCGCCCAGACCGGTCGTGCAGCAGTTTTCGGAGCCTTGAATGGCCCAAGAAAACCTCCAAAGAAGCTTGCTTATGTTATCAGGTTCTGTTCGCAAGCTCCCCAGTCTGGCCCTCGCTGCACGACCGGTCCATGCGGGTTCGTGATACCCGTTATTTTTGCGGTACACCTGCTAGTGCATAGCTCTCAAGCTACTATCCTTGGTTGTTACTCCATAGCCTTGGTTAAAGCTTCGGTGTACAGCAGCGGTGGCTCCAATCATGACTTGCCACCAATTTAATCCAATCTTTCGCATTTCCCCGCTACAACTAAGTTGTCTTCCCCCTCCTTCCTCCTCTCTCCCCTCTCTCTCCTCCATGAGGGTTTGGACCACTTCAGTCAAAAGGGGGGGAAGGCATAACACCCCATCACCCAGGCGCATTCGCACTGTTGGCGGATATATGGTTTGTGTGTTTTTGTGTATGATAAGAATTTGGGAAGATAAGATTGTGGATGTGCTGTATCGTATCTACCCCGGACCAGACCCGTGCGTGCGGTTGTATTTTGGGATTGTTGATTGTATTGTATGGTTGGGGGAATATGGGTCTTGATACTTTGGGTGGGGGAGGGAGGGAGGGGAATTCGGGGTCCGGTGGAGTTTATTTGTTGCTTGTCCTTGTAGGTGCAGTATGTTTCTTTTTGAAAATAACGACGTGTGGTATTGAATACTGAGTGGAATGTTGTCGGTGTGGGTATATGTAGGCGTGCTGGTTGGTGGGTAGTGTCGTGTTTGGATAGTACTGCATTGTGTAAAATCACAGTACTCGAGTAAATTGGATTTGGGAATAGCCATTTTCTTCTTCTTCTTCTTCTTCTTCTTCTTCTCTTCTCGCATTCATGATGCAGTACTGTATTGTGCTGTACTGGCTGCCCAATGAGTGTTTGTCCATCGTGCGAACTACCTCCTCTTATTCTTCTATAATATTATTATCTACCTCGTTAGAAAATAAGTTTGGTTTCCGCTCTGTTAGTGAGGCACCTACTGTGAGGTCACGCACGGGTTTGTCCCCTCCTCTCTCGTTAGACAAGGCGTAGCTCCCATAGGTTGAGATGCAGGCATATCCTTGCAATAAATTGGGAGAGAGAGAGTATATTATTTATTCCAAGCCATTCGGAATGTTTGTCTAGATCTACGGAAGAGGTTTCCTTTGTTTTTTTTTAGTTCCAAGCGGGAGTTCGAAGTACTGCAGGTACATACTTTGGGTCGATGGTGCCAATATTTGCTTATTCGGCATATGCTGTAAATCGACTCGGCGGTTTGAGTGGAAGAGGCATTTTGTCAGCTAGTTAGTTACTGTGTGCCTGGTGAGTTGCTTAATTAAGTTGGTTTGTAGCACCGGGGGTAGTCATAGGCTCTCTTCCTATCAAAAAATAAATAGAGACCAAAATCATAATCATATCGCAGCATTTGACTCCCCAAAAAATGAGGGAGTGTCCCTAACATTGCACAATGGATGGCTCGACAGTCTAGCGGACCTCCAGGCCATGGTCCAGTGGCATCCCGCCGGGCTATGGTGCGCCCGCAATCTCGGGAGGAAAGAAGAGGTTACGTATCCATTTAACGGATTAGACCCACCGCACATACTCTCAGACTCACACAGAAAAATCTTACTCACTGCTATAATCATGACTGGAGAGAGGGGGTACTATGTTGCGAGTGATCCTGGGGTAGATTACCATGAGATGAATAATAGGCCAGGACTAGGTAAAAAATCAAATCATAAACACACTCTACTGCCAGGGATGGGGGAGAAGAAGGGGCAGAGTTGGTCGCCAGCGGCGGCGAGAGCTTAATCGCACGCCCCCACCACGACCCTCTAACGTAACCCCTCCAAACGCTCCAGTCTAATAGCCCTTCCCCCGATTCCCTTCCTCAAGCTCCTGCCTCACCAACTCATCCCATCTCTTCTCAGCGTCTTTACACACCTCCCGCAACCCCCTCCTCACTCGAGCCTCCAGATTCCCCTTCTCTCCAGCCTCCTTGACAATTGCCAAATATACCAACTTGGCCTCAAGAACGCCAGAAATTGGTCTGAGGCCCAATGCGAGTCTGAGGTCATGCTCAACAAGCTTGATCGCCGCCAGCGCTGCAGTACGTAGGGTGAGTGCTGTGTCAGCCATGAGCCCAACCGCACCTAGGGGGGTCAATGGGTTGAAATTAGCACTGAAATTGGCTATAGCGTTATTCCATAGTGCATATTGGACAGACAGCGCTGATGAGATACGTCGGTGCTCGGCAGGGGAAAGGCCCAATTCTGCTGGCGGGCGGCAAAACGGCGCCCTTTCCACTTTTTCTTGCCCATTTCCTTTTTCGCTCTGCTGCGCTCCATTTTTTTGGAATCTCAAGGCGAAATATTTGCCATATAAGGCCTTTGGATCGCCGCGTGTGGCGGAGAGAACTCGGGGGAAGCCTGGGAATGAGGTTGAGAGGTTCCATGTGGTGGCGGGGGTGGTGATAGTCGGGGAAGGGCAGGTTAGCTGGCCGAGGTCAATGTTGGAAGTGTATTGTGATATGAGCTCTCTGGCGCAGGCTAGGAGTATGTTGGCTTCGGAGCTGTAGCGAAACATAAGATTTTTTTGAAGAATGCCACGGCCACTGGGTTGGGCGTGCATGCGCTGGACCGTGGCTAGGAAGACGGCCAAGAGGTGGGTTAATTGATGGATAAGGATGTAGGCATCGATTGGCTTGCCTGGGGGGAGAACGGGGGCAGCTGGAGTATAGGGTGTAGTCGGTGTAGTCGGTGTAGTCGGTGTCGTGGGTGTACGGGGTGTAGCAGCGGTAGCGGCAGCGGAGGTGATGCGGGAAATGGAAAACATAGGCATTTTTTCTGTTTTTCGGGAGAGGGAGAGGCCCTGTCAGTGCTTGTGGTTGTTGTTGTCGTCGTCGTCGTGGTAGTAGAATATTTGTTCGTAGGATGGTTGTTGGTGTGGTCGTGGTGGTTTTGTTGAAGGTGGTTTAAGGATATGGGTATGATAGGAAGAGGACCATTGTGGTTGTTACGGAGAAAGGGGTGGTTGTGGTGGCTGGTGGGGAAGTGAGGATAGGACCCTCTATTGACGGGGCACCTGTTGACCTGGGGCGGGGGGTCCAGGGAGCTATTGCGAACGAGTGCTGTCGGGAGGGGCAGCAGAAAGGGCAGTATTTCAGGGCCTATGCTGACAAGGGTTGTGGCCATTGCGTTCTAATACTGCGCTCCAACACTTGCCAGTTTAAGGTAAATAAAACCTCTACGTGAAATAATAGTACCAAGATGGTGAAATATTCCTTTCTCTGATCATTGTCGCTGATCGAGTCACCAGAAATCACTCGCATGGGACGTTACCGGCAATGCTCAGCGTGAGCTGCGCGCAAACCCACCTGATAGGGGGCAGCAGCCCCAAATATAACGCCCAACAGAGAGGCCTAGAAACTCGCTCACCGCTTTACACTGGAAAACTATAAATGACTAGTTTGGAAACCTGTCATGGTTATTCGGACACTTTCCTTCACCCCAGCCAATAGAAACAAGCAATCCTATGCCAAAATATTACAACTCTATATCGCCCAGCGTATATTTAGCAAGAGATAGATTATGCTAGGAATGTGCACTTACCACCAGAACCCAAACCTCTCCGCCCCCCCCAAAATAACCGTAACCAACGGAATAACCCGAGCATGTGGAACTGGTGGATGATGCTAAAAGGCAGTGGCGCATTACGATGGCAGACCTGCCGCGTATATGACACCTTGCCTTTCTTGAAGTGTGTGGGTTAATACCACTGAAGTGTTTCCTGCAAATCATACCACCACGATTGATTAACTCAAGCTCCAATGAACTCTCTCGAAGATCTATAAGAGGTTGGATGATTGAATGAATGCTGTCAATTTTTGGGAGAATTCCGGATTTGGTCGAGCCCATTGGCACATTTTACTGCACGGTACGGTACATAGGCCTCAGGAAATTCTTCTGTTCGAAACAGCAAGGCACTCTATAAGTAGCCATCCCTATGGATACGTGCAATTCCAGCGTTAAAAGCCTTATTACGGTATCAGGCGAGGGGCAGCACAGCTACTTGCGTCAGCCAGCATGATCATTCAGACCTTTCAAACAGTGGGGTGGGGGAGAAGCCTCTTACCAGAGATATGCTAATAGAGGGAAGTTCAACCCTTGTCACGTGACGGAAGATTTGATGGATATCACGTGAAGTAGAGTTGAGGATCACTAGGGTGAGTTGGGCAATGAGGTAAACAGACAGTAAAGCATACAGGCCTTCAAACTGTGACCCAGAAGCTCCAATTACTGGTTCTCCAGCCCATCTTGGGGTGGGAAAAATTAGTATGAAGTGCGAGCCATCTTGCATAATTTTCGGGGGTGCCATTGCTAGGGTGTCTTCAGGTATGCACGTCCCATTAGTGTTGAGCTGTGACACGTTTCCCGCGACTCGACTTCTCTCGATACTTCCATCTGCTGCCCTCAACCCTTTGCGCCCCCTCCCCTGACTCCTATCAAAACCCTTACTCGCTCTTCCGCCATCCTCGGAGTCGTTCCCATCCTCCGTTCATTAATCACCCACCGGTCTTCCATGAGAGTCTTATAGGCCCCTAATTACACCCGCCATCACCGTTATGCATTTCATCAGGCCTCAATGGCTCACTCACTCTGGTAAGTCGTGAACGCGTTCACCCCATCTTTGTCCGTGATAACTCCCCGCTAATATAGACGAATCTTCTGCCTTTAGCTGAGAAAAAGACCTGTGAGGTTTACTCCTGTCACGTCTCCCCCGATGGTGAACGGTTAGCGACTGGAGGTCTTGGTGTGTTTGACTTCCCAAGTGGTTCTTTGTTTGGATGGGAGCTTTGCTAACGGCATACAGATGGCAACGTTCGAATTTGGTCCACCCGCGCTGTGTACGGCGCCGCCGATGAAAGCGCCTCACATCTTCCTAAACAACTGTGTTCTTTATCCCATCATTCTGGTGCCGTTCTTACCGTCCGCTTCTCCGGCAACAACCGCTATCTTGCTTCAGGTTCAGATGATAAGATTGTTCTAGTTTACGAACGAGACCTTTCAGCTGCGCCTTCTGCTCGTCCGCTCTTCGGTTCTAATGAGGCTCCGCATGCAGAGAGATGGAGGACATATAGGCGATTGGCAGGTCATGACAACGATGTCCAAGATGTTGGATGGTCTGCCGATTCTTCCGTCCTAGTTTCTGTGGGCTTGGATTCGAAGGTTATTGTCTGGTCTGGGAGCACGTTTGAGAGGCTGAAGCGGATTGATGTTCATCAATCTCATGTTAAAGGACTTACCTTTGATCCTGCCAATAAATACTTTGCGACGGCCAGTGACGACAGGAGCATCAAGATATTTAGATTCAACCCCCCGGCAGCCAATGCAACTGCGCACGACCAACAGACAAATTTCACAGTCGAAACGTCAATTACAACACCATTCAAAGAATCGCCACTGACGACATACTTTCGCCGCTGTTCATGGTCCCCTGATGGATCTCACATAGCAGCTGCTAACGCAGTCAATGGCCCCGTTAGCTCCGTCGCCATCATAAACCGCGGTAATTGGGATAGTGAGATCAACCTGATTGGCCATGAGGGTCCAGTAGAAGTCTGCGCTTTTGCTCCAAGGATGTTCTCGAAAACCCCCTTAACACCAGGAACCCCACCATCGACACCAGTTACTGTTATTGCCTGCGCCGGTCAGGACAAGGCATTGTCGATCTGGAACACCTCTAATCCCCGCCCTCTCATAATTGCTCAAGATCTTGCTACAAAGGCTATTTCTGATTTGACATGGAGCCCGGATGGGAGGACTTTGTTCGTTTGTTCTTTGGATGGTTCAATAATATGCATTTGTTTTGAGGATGGCGACCTCGGATTTGTGCTTGGACTAGAAGAGAATGAGCGGGTCCTACAGAAGTTCGGTGCTGGTAGAAAGGGTGCGACTCTTCCTGAAGGAACAGAGAGTGTTAGACTAGAAGAAATGGCCCGGGATGGAGAGAGGAGAGAAGTGGAAGGGCGAATGGGTGAACTCATGATGGATGGAAACGGTCAGGCAGGGGATACAGCGATGTCCAACTCAGGCAATACCGCTGGCCCTCAATGGCAAATGCAGCAGGTCCCCGAAGCGGAGAAGACTACCAACGCTCCAGAGCAGAAGGAGAAGCCATACAAGCAAAAGGTCACGCTAACCAAGGATGGCAAAAAGAGGGTTGCCCCGTTGTTAGTTTCAACGTAAGTGACTTGTCCTCCGGATTTATGCTTACTCAAGGTTGTAACGTCGGTTTTAATAGAGGTGGAGGCCATCGCTCAAATCTCCCGAACGCGCATCTTCTACAAGCGTCTGCGAATAACAACTCAACCATAAGCAATGATCCCAAGACGATCCTAGACCTCTCGAGGCCGTATGATGGTCTACCAAAAGGCGGAATGCCCGCCCTCATCTTCGGCAACAAGCGCAAGGCACCCCTTCTAGAAGAAGGAGAGGAGGAAAACCCCCAGCAAATTACCAACGGGAAACGCATCGCAGTTTTAGCTAGCGGTGGAGCGGGCAAAAAGGGGTCCGAAGAAACCCCCGAATTCATCAGACCCGCTATAATCAATCCAGTGTCTTCTGTTAGTCAAATCAGGTTAGGTGTCCCCAAAGTCCGGAACATCGTCTCGCGGGTCGTGGATTCAAGTGGCCTACCCTCGAGTAATGTCCCTAGTGCTGCAGGCGGCACCAGTACTGCAGGTACACAGGCTTCTTCCTCATCGGACGACTATACCTTTGAAGCCAGGAACCTCAGGAACGCAGGGGAGCCAACACGCTTAACCCTCTCGAGGCATAGCCAAGTTCTCTGGATGGACTTCGTTCCCAAAGCTGCTTTGCTCGTAACTGGGAATAGTAATTTCTGGTCCGTAGCTTGTGAGGATGGGACCGTTCACGTCTTTACGCCCGTTGGGAGGAGATTATCGAGCCCGCTCATTCTCGAAGCGCAGCCATGTTTCATGGAGTGCAGGGGATGGTGGCTGATGTGCATAACGTCTGTCGGGATGGCCTACGTTTGGTAGGAAACTAATTCACAAGTCAACTCGTATAGCACGCTAATTTTACTATTCTAGGAACCTCCAAACAATGAAATCGCCCCATCCTCCAGTATCTCTAGCACCTATTCTCGACTCCTCAAACACCTACCAGAGACAGGATAGCCCTACCAAGGCTGAGGCGATAACCGAAGCTGGTGTGAACTCAGAAGGAACCTTAATAGTCTCCCTAACCAACGGAGATGGATTTGCCTACTCAAGTGACATGTACACATGGCACAAACTCACGGAAGCCTGGTGGGCGATCGGATCGCAATATTGGGATTCCACGGGCACCATGCGGCCCGCACAGAATTCTTCTGATAATCCGATGGATCCCAAGAGCCCTGCCATCTCAGCTGGTGTCATCTCGCACCTTGAACGCCGGACAACAAATGAAGTCCTTCTTCATGGTCGCGGGCGCTTCCTCCAACGCATTGTCAAGTCCCTTCTTAATAGAGAGGGATACGAAGGTTTTGAGACTGCTGTGTCGTTGTCGCATTTGGAAAATAGGATGGCCGCAGCGGTGTTGCTTAATGCTAAGGACGACTTCAAAAATTACTTGATGATGTACGCTCGCCGTATCGCAGCGGAAGGGATGAAGGCGAAAGTGGAGGAATTGTTACGGGATTTGATGGGTAGAATAGGCGTGGAAGAGGAGGACGACGCCGATGAGGAGAGCGGAGAAGAGGATATCGTTGGGTGGAATAAACGGGAGTTGTTGAAGCAGATTTTGCTCGCCATTGGTTTGTTCCTCCTTCCCCCTCTCTGCCTCTCTACATTAACTTACTAACAAAAATAAAAAACAGGCAAACATCGCGACCTCCAGAGAATCGCAGTACCCTACGCCAGACTCCTTGGAGTGATGGACGAAGATGGCAGCGAGGACGTCTAATCTGATCATCCTCCCTCCTCTCCACCCCCTTTCCCCCATCTACACCTTAATGTGTTTTCTTGCATCCTCCATTCTAGACAGTACCAAGTATCTCCTTTGTTCGGTCGGTTGGGAATAAGCGTGGTCATACAGTACGTTGGCTTTAGTTGTTTTTTTCACTTCTTTTCTTCATCCTTTCATTCTCACCGTGTTTTGTCCGCCTGTCTTTCCTGTTTGTAATGGTAAAATAAAGTAAAATGGGGTACGATTAGTACAGTGTGATGGAGAGTGAAGCAAATAAAATGGATACAAAAAGGAAAGGATAGAAAATCATTGTATGATTATATGCGATACGAGCGCCGTTTTACCTATTAGAACCTACATAGTAAGATTTATTTTTTCCGACAGGATTAGGAAGCCGCTGTTTAGGTATCACGGGCCACTAAAAGCCAAAGCTGTGGACTGTAGAACCGCACAGTATGGAGGCTATCTTACTAACTTGGGCTACGATGAAAAAGAAATCTATATAATAAAGAATCAATCAAGTCCAAGACTGACTCAAGCGATTAGAGAAGAAATCGTAGCGCGATAGTCGGCAGTGTAGTTCTTTTTCTTTTCTTTTCTTTTTTTTTTTAAAAAAAAGGTATCATACCTTATCTCAAAATCACTCAATAAGAAAATTCCGCCAATGGCTAAGGGGAGGAGAGTGATACCACATGAACACCGGCCTACGAGTTACTGTATCCTTGCCCACCACTCATTCCCGGTAACTGTACGACCCAGCAATCTAGCGCGATACCAGACTTTTACCACTACTCTCACTTAAGCGCTCCACCACCACCACCACCACCACCACCAACCTTCACAACAACATAACAACAAACAATGTCAACGACCCCGCCCCACCACACCCCAGCTTCCGGCCCGGGCCTCCTAACCCCGCTAGAACAAGAAATCCTAGACGAATATAGCCGTCTACTGCACAACATGAATAGCGTCCCTTCCCCTTACCCCACCCCACCCCATCCACTGCACTACACTACGCCACGGCCAATCAATACTGACCATGCTTGATTCGGTGTCACTAGCTATCGACATCCATCGCCGAAATTGGCCGAACGCCGACTGCGAAGATACTGGACTCGCTGAGGGGGCTGGAGCGCAAGACGGGGTTGGTGTTCACGTTGTTGAAGGCGTCGGTTTATTCCATGGTTTTGCAGCAGCAGTTGGATGTTGAGGGGAGGGAGGGGGAGGGTGGTGGTAGTGGCGGAGATGGTGGAGACGGTGGGGGAGGGTATGGGAAGGAGGATGGGGATGAGAGTCGGTTTGATTGAGCTTGTGGTCATGGTCACGGATTATACGGCTGCTGGATGGTTCGCCGTGTGGTGGTGGTAGTGGTATTAATGCTTTGATTTCTCTTGTTTTCTAAAACGCTACTACTACTGCTGAACTAAAGGCCATGAACCCGGTATCAAATTTTGATTGTTTTTTTCTACTTAATTTCCCGTTACAGGCTCATCTACGGGAGGAATTGCGATTCCAGGACGAAGAAAGTCGGGGTCGTTCTCGAATTCCTCTTTAACCTATTGTCCCATTAGCTCTATTTCGTCCATCCATGAGGGCGAACGAAGAGATGGAGGATAGAAGAAAGGGGAAAAAAAAAAGAAGGGAGAAAAAAAAAACTCACAAGATCCAACCCCCCAATCAATTCCCCTTGATAGTACAATTGCGGATAGGTCGGCCAGTCGGAGAAAGTCTTCAATCCCTGCCTGACCTCGTCGTCGGCAAGGATATTGAAGAATCCATAGCGTACTTCCCTCTCTCTGAGCAGCGCGACAAGCTGTCTAGAAAACCCGCACTGCGGCTGGGCCGGAGTGCCCTTCATGAAGAGCATCACTGGCGCGGCGCTGACGAGTTTTCTAAGGCGGTCGTTGATGTCTTCCGCAATGCTTTCTTCTCCTCCTTCTCCGCCGGCTTCAGTGGGGGCTCCGTTAGCAGCGAAGCCTGGACTGGCGGTGGATTGTTTGGCAGGGAGGTTGAGGATCCCGACACCACTGTGCTTTTCAATGAGGGATTTCAGCAGCGCCGGGTTTGCACCCGAGACTTGCTCGAGGACAGTTTCACCCTTCAGGAAGATGAAGTAGGGCACAGCGGAGATGTCGTACTTTTCGGCGGTAGAGGCGTTGGATTCGTCTTCTGCATCGATGGAGAGGTAGGTTGCGGCGTCAGGAAAATCAGTGGCGATTGTTTCGAAGAGTCTGTTTTGTAATTTTCAGTTAGCTGGTTTCTGCCGTAAATTAAATTAGGAGAAGAAAGGAAGTAAGAGCCAAATCCAAGCTCTTGCTTACTGGTTCATTTGAGTGCAAGGCTCCGCCCAAGCTGCGTAAAAGTTGAGAATAACAAGCTTGTCGGCGGGGGTCTTATCGAGGATCGCAATGACCTCCTCTTCGCTTCTAATTTGAATGATCATCTTGAAAGTGGATTTCCCCTTCGTCGGGTATGCCTTCGAGGGTTTTTTCTTGTGTTGCGTCGAGGTCGAGATGTTTGGTGGGGCAGAGCGGAATGTTTGGTGGGGGGAGCACTGTTGATCTGATAAGGAAGGATGAAGGCGCAGGACGACAGCGGGGTTTGGGCCTCTTTTTTTTGTAGAATGCCAAGAAATTAATGACGTGATATCAGATCAATTAGATTAGATAATAGCGGAGAGCATAGAGATGAGGAATGAATTTACATGAGATACTGTGAGAGGCCCAGGGATTCGACGGGTGAACGTGGAGAGATTGTGATGCTTGGTTTTCTTCATTGATGAGGCGTTTAGGATTATACTGCGAAGATGAAGGAAAGCTTCTACTTTCATTGCACAGATTCTACGAATGTCATCAACTGGCATGCTCCGCGGATTTCTTGCCACGCTTCTGACAGCGGCCGTATCCTTAATGCCTTTTTTCTTGGTGTACAAGTGAGAGGCGTTTTCCCTATACCGTGACTTATGCTAACCTTTGGAATGGAACGTATGATATAATACCGGTACAATACAGTAAACAAATATCCAAAGTCGAGAGGTTCTATAAAAAAAGAGGGAGACGTATACCTTTATAAAAAAAACTCCACGTCTTAAATAATCACAAGCGGTACTGGAACACCAATAGAGACTTTGCGGTGGACACATCCAGAGTCTTTTTGCACAGCTTGGCATGCATATGCCAAGCATTCTATCATCTAGACCTTGACTCTGGGACAGGAGCAAATTCCGCGAATTTGACCTCAACAACTTTGACCTATCCCAATACCGCCAATACTCCTTCATTTTAAAAGAATTCTGTGATTCTTGGAACCCGAGGAGCTTTCATTCTCGACACTAGGAAATATTAATTCCAAAAACCACGGTTGCTGCAGAATGGGCTATGTCGACTTCACAACCTAACTTTGACTTACTTGATTCCTTGGCCGGACATCATGGATTCTTTAACCACATCCACCGCAAAGTCAAACCTGCATCCAGCTGCAAATCCCCTGCTCTTGGCATACAAGAATGCTGGATACATCCACCGCAAAGTCTCTAATATTATGTTAGATTTCTAAGCAGGCCTTCAGCTGGCTTGGTAGCCCTGCTACCATACCCAAAGAGAACGCTTATTCCCTCTTCGACATGTTTCGAGGTATCCCGAGATCAGATTATTATTATTTTCCCCAAGCTCCTTCACTTATAAGGATTTTTACAAATCGCAATAGACACCACACCATGTCTATTTCTACGTGGCATATCCCTACTCCATAAAATCTGATCACAGGGCATCCTGAAAGGTCCAGCTAGGCTATAATATTGGATGAGATGAGATTGTAGCTGCCCGTTACTTGTTTTGTCAGTGAAATAGTTACAGGGCACATAAAATAGTCCGAGGATACTCTTATGCTAACGAACGGTAAAACACTGAAATATAACTCGTCCTTTCCAGCTTCAAAATAAATGCCAGCTTGGAAAAATGTGTGTACACTGCCAGAACCTCCAGGACTCCCAATACTCAATATTTATGATGTAATGATCTAGCTACTCAGACCAGTCAGACCTGGCCGAGCCTGCATAACTATTTCTGGTCCAACATTACATTCTTACCTGACATTTTCCTCTCGAACACTATCAGCAAGCCCCCTCTGAAAATTCAGGTAACTACTTACAAAAAAACGCCCAGGGGCACCCCCGCAGCAATAACCCCCCTAGGCGCCGACAAAAATGCATGCAGCAAAAATATACATCCACTTGACCTCAAAAATCCCAAGCACCGTCTCTGGGGGGGACTTATTCCTGTTCCAAAAACATGGCATTCTATCTTCTGTCGGGCCCCAGAAGCCGGCTTGGAGATAAGCACTTAGATAACTGACACAAACCCTCAGGGTGGTGTCAATGGCATGATATCATGAAACATCACTTGGGCCTTCTAAACATGTTCCTTGGCCCATCATCAGTACTCGAGTACAAGGGTTTCTACTGAAACATTCAGCACAGGGAAAAGCAAAGGATACGAGCGCAAAGAAGTTCAAGCCCCGGGCAAATACAAGTAGGTACCCACTGACCTGGCCGGCTGAGAATTTCCGCTGCCGGCGACCTGCATAATACCGGTACTCGGGTACAACCCTGGCCTTGTGCCGGATCAGATCCTACTGATTATTTGTTAGGTTTCGCATATATTGCACACCGCAAATACTGAAAGGTATCATAGCATACAGGTGTACTTGTATTAGCAGTCTACACGGTTGCTATTTACCACATAATTCAGACACTCTTAAAACAGAGCACCCCAATATTCCAGAGCGCCACATTTCTGGGCCCAGTTTTGGGGAACCGATACCATAGAGAGATAAGGGACAATAATTTGACAATCGGGAATCAATGCTCGGATATTATGCACAAACGGCCAGAGGCGCCGTATATTCTCTATATGCAAACCCCGCTACAAGTACCATAACTCCAGTTACATTATAAGCCGCCCTTTTCCAATCCAACCACAATCCCGAAAACACCCCAAATTACGGAAAAGTGCATCCATCCTTCAAACTGCAACACACCTAATCCCCACCATCCATATCAGCGAGAGGATTAGCATGTATCGTAACCCTCTGAATGTTGATTGGCTTCTTCGGCCGATACTTCTTATCCACTTCCACAGCTTCAAGTTTATCCAGCGTCGAATCAACTCCATCAATGACCTAGCACCACCAATTAGTCCCACTCCCCCCCGTTCTCAAAATCCCACACAGCGCTGCGATATAATCGGAGGAAAGCATACCTTGCCGAAAACCGTATTCAACCCATCCAAATGTGGATGTGCTCCATATGTGATAAAAAACTGACTAGCATTTGTATTCGGCCCTGAATTCGCCATGCTCACCACCCCCCGAACATTATGCCTAAGTGCAGGCTTAATCTCATCCTCAAATTTCCCGTCCCATATCGACTTCCCACCCTTCCCGTTGCCCAACTCGCCATCTCCGGTCTGTGTTATGAAGCCCGCTATATTGCGGTGGAAGGGGCAGTTGTCAAAGTAGCCGGATGCGCAGAGTGCGAGGAAGTTCTCCGCTGTCTTCGGCACAGCTTCACAGAAGATCTCAATTTTTAGTGGACCAGCGTCTGTATGTAGGGTGACTGACATTTTAGCAAGAGGTTTGTGTTTGAGCTCCGAGAAGGTGTACGCGACGATCTTGTGTTTGCTAGTTGCAGTGTGTCCACAGCGGGATATTTAAGTTTAAGCCCCTTCCTTTAGCGTTATCTAATCTCATCAGCAATCAAGATCTTAAGGATCAAATAACCACGTGCTTGGGGCTTGAGACCTACCACCATAGTGTGACTGCGCCAAACTCACTCCCCACTTAGCTAACATTCTCACCCCAAATTTCCTCACCAAACACCACACCGAACGGTAGCATCCGACGGCAACAGCAGCAAAGGGACCCCTCAACAACTCTCCCTAAAGTCTTATAATACGAAAACATGGCCCGGTCCGTTTCTATAACAAAATTCTCCAAGTTTACGAATTGTTTCAACTAACATTATGTGTTTAGTGGACCGTAAGACTCCCTCGAAAAGACTCTGAATTTCGCGGCAGAGGGGCCAGGGAGATCAGGATATGGAGGTTGGATCCATTGAGGGATTTGGCATGCCAGATTTTAAAACTGAGCTTTGGATATCGAATATTTGCCTTTTCGCGCCTTTGGATGCCTTCCAATTCCCTGATCCCCAAGCCCTCCCTCGAGTTTCTTTACGCTGTAGATATGAAGCTAATCCCCATGCCTACAACAGAAAAAAGCACTTGAAGAGGCTTAACGCCCCCTCTCACTGGTTGCTCGATAAGCTCTCTGGGAAATACGCTCCCAGACCCTCCCCTGGTATGTTTCGCTTCACTTGTTGAAGTAGTCTCCGGGCTCGTCTTTACTGACGGGCCTTGTCACCAGGCCCTCACAAGTTGAGGGACTGCATGCCCCTAGTTGTTTTCATCAGAAACAGACTTAAGTATGCTCTTAACAGCAGGTGAGTCTCTCCCCGTTCAAAATTCAAGAAACATCCTAATGGGATAAACAGGGAAGTCAAGGCCATCGTAATGCAGCGTCTCGTCAAGGTCGACGGTAAAGTCCGCACCGACCCTACTTTCCCTGCTGGCTTCATGGACGTTATCACCATCGAAAAGACCGGCGAGCGCTTCCGCCTTATCTACGATACCAAGGGACGCTTCACCATCCACCGCATCACCGAGATCGAGGCTTCATACAAGCTCGCAAAAGTCAAGCGTGTTCAGTTGGGCGCCAAGGGGGTCCCGTATCTCGTTACCCACGATGCCCGCACCATCCGCTACCCTGACCCCGCCATCCGTGTCAATGATACTGTCAAAATCGATATCGAGACCGGAAAGATCACTGAATTCATCCACTTCGACACCGGTACTATTGCCATGGTTACTGGTGGTCGCAACATGGGTCGTGTTGGTGTTATCACCCACCGTGAGAGACACGATGGTGGTTTTGATATCGTTCACATGAAGGATGCTATTGACAACACCTTCGCTACCCGTCTCAGCAATGTTTTCATCATCGGCCAGGACAAGCCATGGATCTCCCTGCCAAAGGGCAAGGGCGTCAAGGTTCGTGATACATGCCATAACCCCCCGCTTCGTATTCTATACGAACCATCCGCTAATCTATCGTGCACAGTTGACTATCGCCGAGGAGAGAGATCGTCGTCGCGCTCAGACTGTTTCATAGATGTAGCTTCTGTATGTTTAGGTTAGGTTTCTGAAAAAAGCCGGGTTCATTTTCAAAGGTTAACTCTTTTTTCCGTTTTCTTCTTTTACCATGGGGACTTCAGGTGTTTCTGTGCCTTGTGTATTCGCGTTCTGGGGAATAGGGGGGGGGGTTTCGTTGGAAACATCCGAATTCCCATGGTATTGGCAAGCCACCACGAGGGCTCTTTACTGTGTCTGATACGACCGTCATTCGGTTGAAACGTGACATGCGCGCCTGGGAATGCCAGCAGTGCTGATCCCTGTGCCATTACCGCAAAGCGGTATTAAGCTCAACATTAAATTTACTCCAGCCTCCAGCCTCCAATCAGCTTTGGAGACAGCATAAATTCCACCGACAAGGTTTAGTTGGCTAGCTCCTAGCTACAGCCCCTGCTCATAACGTCCTGTGTTAGGCTCAAATACACAAAACATCACTCGCACACACTAAACCCATACCCAAGCCCGATACGATAATAAAACCAAGTACGATCGTACAGTACCAGAACAGTACCGGTAGTAGAATATAGTAAAATTCGCAATAATTCATCCAATCATATTACAAACAACTCTCCCCCCGCCTCCAATCGACACCCTCTCCCTCCATTATCAAAACCTGCACGCGTATTACCACAGCACTTCTCCCAAGTCCCACCTCTACCCATCACATCCCTCCACTCTACACAACCACATAAAAACCACACCCAAATACCCCATCAACCCAAACCAACCCCACCCACCTGTGCCCAAAAACCCCCAATCCAGTCCATACCAGAACAATCCAAACCCCTACCATTCGTACAGAAAGCGAACAAGAGATGAAGCAAAAAAAAGACACCAATTCAAGTCAATGGTGTATGGGGGATATAATGATAAAAAATAAAAAATAAAAAATAAAGAACCAGCCTTTCACTCACACGCACATCCTGACCATTACCGCACCAATACCGTATTAACTTGCTCTATCGCGCCCTGTGTGAGATAGGGAGAAATGGAAGGAAGGAAAGCAAAAGAAAAAACAAGTTCTATGCTTCGCATGTGCTTGACTTATGTATGAACGGCAGGTAGAGAGAGGCAGCTGGGGGGATGAAAAGGGATGTGTGTCCAAGTAGCTAGCTAAATCGCGTCGCGTCGCATCGCAAAAGCATAACCCCCCTCTCCATCATCCGTCCAAGGTGGAGAAAACAAAAAGGATAAAAAAAGGGGCGTAGTATAAATTAGTCATAAGAACGAACGACGAAGAGATAGAAAGGATTTTTTCTACTAGTGCTGAATTTCCTCCTTTGTGTTTTCTTCCTCTAATCCTACCTGCTCTTTTTTCAATACCCCGATGTATGTGCAGACAACATTAGGTGAACAAGAAAAAGGATGAAGAAATGTCTTGGGGAAAAGATAGCAGGAAAAAAAAGGAAAAAATACAACCAGCCAAACTCCGCTAAAAGGAATATTTAACAGGGGAAAAAAGATAGAGCAGCCGACGAGAGAGAGAACAAAGGAATAATAAAAGCGCCATCATTAAAATCCGAGCATTCCATCACCAACCCAAACCATAACTGAAGTTGGGACGAGAACGGCGGAAATATAAGGTCAAAAGACCATTTTCGTCTCAAATCTGATTTTTTTTATTCGCATCAATTTCAAGGGGGCGGTGGCGATCCAGTTCGAGGGACATTCAAGTCCTCTCGGAACCGACTAGAACCCTTGAGGGTTAGCTTTCGCTCAGGAGTAAATGATCTCTCTGTGTTGGAATCATCCGGTAGCCGACCTTCTTTTACACTACTTCCCTCCGCTGGATCACTCATGGTTTGCGAAGCAAACTCGGTACCCTGAGGATCGCTCTCAATCGTTTTGTGCCAATGTTCTGGCAAGCAGACGCAGACCAAGGGGAAGGCTTTAACTTCACCCCTGGGAGGGGGAGAGGATGCCCGTCGCTGCGACATCTGGGAAGCAGATATTCCACTGTCGCGCATCTGACGGCGATTAATGAAATCCTCAGCCCTCTCACTCAGCCGAATCCCAGTTGCCCACCCTAGCATGGTTAGAAAACTTAAAAAAGATGTCCGGAAAAGTTTGGAATATAGTACCGTCATCCCAAATGCCCACGATTTTAATCATGTCACCCCTGTCAAGTTCGAATTCGTCGGGGGCTCGTGGGGCATATGCCCAGAGAACCGCCACCTTATCGCCCGGATGCATATCATCGGACGAATAATAATCCTACATAATGTCAGAGTGTCAAGTATCGAAATAAACTTGTAATCCGTACACAGAAAGGGCATACCTTGAAGTATGGCAATTGTTCCGATTGTGGACTAGGAAATTGAGGGGAAGAAAGCCCCCTATCGCTATCTGTCATAGGTGAAGTCGGGTTCTCAGACGCCAGAATTGAGGTACTGGATAGAGAGGCATTTCGGTCACGTGGGGGTGGGTGTAGTGGGCGACCCTGGGGCGAATATTTTCGCTGGTTATGCGATTCAGGACTATCCTCCAGGCCGAAATCAGAAGACGATGAGCTATTGCCGATAACCCTGCGGCCACCGCTGGCAATGACCGCTGGAGATGATTGGTCACCCTCTGACGCAATGTTGGCTGTTTCAAGAGCTGACATTCTGGCAATCCGGCCCCCAGCAAGAACCTCATATCCCTGAGCATGTACATTTGCAGCAACAGGATTAAAAGTGATTGACGGGCTTCTGTAGGTCCGGGTTGGCTGAGTGAAAGCCGATGCCGATGCACGGTTTCTCCTCCTCCTCCGGCAGAATAACACAAGGAAAGCGGTGAGAGCCACGCCAGCAAGAGCACCAATTGTAATTCCAGCAATCGCGCCTCCAGAAAGCCCAGATCCACTATCCGAACTATCCGAACTACCCGATGAGCCAGAACCCGATGAGCCAGATGCCGAAGGACTTGAAGAAGTGGTGAATATAGGAGGCAGGGCAGTGGCAGTTGGGAGATCAACGTCAGCACATCTCTTTTGGGCATTTGAGTTGAAGCAACATGTATCCGTCGAATTTGGTGAACCACTTGCGCAATAGAGACACAGCCCGGGCAAATTCTCGCTATTAGGTTTGTAAGTTGCGTGGTATAAAATAGGCTCAGGGGAACCTACTTGTAACCGCAGTTGTAAGATTCGTTCTCTTCCCCTTGAATACATTTTCCCGTGAGAGAATCGGATGGCAAGGCACAGATGGTGAAGTCAGAACGTATCAAGTCTAAAGTGTTTGCCGAACTGCTTCCACAGGTAGCCTCATTTGAGATAATTATTTGCTCGCTGATGGCGAATTCAGCCTAAAAGACATGTTAGAGAAGCTTATTTACTTTAACGAGAATGCATACGCAAGTATCTGCACAGATGGGGGTGGAAGCCTGGTTTGAAAGCGAACAGATTTTTCGCGAATCCTGAATCATTCGGGAGCATAGGACGCTCCGCGTGTAACGTGCATATAACTCAGTAGTGTTGGAAAGTGTAAGGTTAGAACAACCAAACAAATCTTGAAACCTTGGGTACATGTCAGCAACCGTAGAAGTACCATAGCAAACACACTCTGTTGTCACTTACTTAAGTTTGGCATAATCTTGTTTGATATATAGTTCGAATTGATTGTCGAACTGCTCGGTATTGGCGACATATTGAAGAAAAGGGCTAAGATAGTATCAGCACACTCGTTCGTGATATGTTGAAGAAACGCGTGGGATCATACAAATTCCCAACCAGAGCATTCGAAGTAGATACAGAGGAACTGTTAAAAGCCTTGCAGGTGCGAGAAGTAGCGAGTGGAATACAGCTCCCAGTTGGCTGAGCAGCCACCAGCGGCATGAGCAACGTCGACAAAATAACAAAACCCGCCCGGCCTAACGTCGTCCTTCGTTTTTGATATGGTGGAGGAGACATGTTAGAAGTTGACTCTGCAAAGGCATCACAATCTAGGGGTATTGTAAAGTCCACTGCCGCGCGGCCAAAGTTCTGTAGTTCGTAAGGGTGGCAGTCACTGGAACGACGTCCAACGTACGCAATTCTCTCCACACTCATTGACCTGAATTCAAATTCCCCAGGCAGCCAGCTCTCTCGAGCAGGCAATCCTCACTTTCCAAAGGTGGCAGGGGGGGGGGATTGAAGGGGAGGGGGAGTGAATTCACTTTGGCAGCAAAAACAGCAGCACAGAAATGGCAACAGCAACAAACCGTAATTAAACCGCTGTAAAGAGAGGGGGGGGGGGGGGCAAAAGGAGAGGGCGCCCCGGAAAGCCCAAGCAGCGAGAGAGCAAAAGATACAGAACGAGCGACAAGAGAAATAGGCCAAGAGGGAAAAAAGAGTGTGGGAGGGAAAGTAGCAGTCAGTTAGTGTAAGTGAAGGAGTGAAAACCGGTTGGTGGAAACGAAAGGCGAGTGACTGACTGAGGGACTGACTAGCAGTCCAGAAACCGCTGGGTGGGAAAAGGGCGAAGCTACACGAAAAAACAACGGGGGGTGCCCTGCACGGGGGAGTGTCTGATGGGGCAAAAAGGTTTAGGGGTAACCCAAGAAGGAGAAACCCTCTCTTCCTGGGCAATTGGGGCATAAGGAGGAAAGCATGGCTGTCAGGGCTGCAAGGGCAAGCCAGGTCCAGGAAACGTTGTTGTACGAGTACTCATAAACCCAAAACGCGTTAGCGTGATGCTCGGGGAAATGAGATGCACGGCTTGCCGCGCCAGGCACATCCACAGCCACTCCCAAATATTTTGCGACATCCCCCAATAATGGAGCCAACGGGAGGAGGCGAGCCGCCAGCCAACCATCTAACCGACCACCCAGACAATCCATAAAGTCTTCGGACGTCTTAGCGCCAATATTACCCACTTAGGTGTAAATTTGTGACATCCGGGGTACAAGGCATCCGGATACTTTATGAATTGCCCGGCACCGCAGTAGCACCCCCAAGAGAGAAAAATACTAGTACCGTACTTGAGATGGAGAATCCGATGCGAATTATCCTATAGAAATTCTGCACCAGTTGTCGCTTTCTCCCCTCTATGCATCGTGCAAAGAGGTAGGCCGTAAATGTGGGTAAAAACCAACATGAGAACCGGTTACGATAATGGTATGGCACACATGCGCTCCAGTTGCAGTGCCAGTACTTTACTAGCACTTTGCACATACTGGCATCTGCATCATACTGACTGTCATTTCGTGCTGTACCATACCGGTATGATATAGCATCAAGGCTGGGAACCCCCCCCCGGTCCCCGGATACCTCCGCAACGCGCAGAGTCAAAACTGTTGCCAGGAAAGACTAGGAGTAGTTCCATAATAAGCTCCGCAGGATTCAAAATGGTCAAGAGTACCTTTTTCCACATTCTACCACACAAGCCTCCGAAAAGAAGAAAAGACAACTAATAGCATCCTGGTGAGGCATCAGTCGCTCCTCATCCTGAAAGGATCCAACTGAGCCCTCACAGCGTGTGTGTGACCGTGCCTCGATCCTTAGTCCATGCAATTGGGTTGAATTGGGGTTAAGGTGAGGTGTGGCTGTTGAGCTCTCTTTCATTTCCAGCAGGAAGTAAACAATGGGCGGGGTGGGACAGAATTTCTCCCCTGATGATGACTCAGCAAATCTCAGACAGATCGTCGCAGTTCTGCCGAGCTGTTGCTGCGCTGATTTGGGAAGAGAAACACTGGGTCATGCACGGCATCTCGGGCTGCTTTGCTCGAGTAAAACAGCTACCGGTATGCTAGAATCGGTCCGTGTATCTTGAGCACGCAAACCTCCCTCTGCTTTTGTCACCCTGCCGACCCCTCCCCCACTGGTTTACACTATGATACTGCACTGTAGCCGTGCGCACTCCTCACGAATTCCCCGCTTGATAGCCAAGTGTTTTGACATGTTTGAATTTTTCACTATCGATTCTCGACCAAGAGAGCTGCTTTCGTTGGTAAAACTATGGATTGAGCTCTCAGAGCGAAGCAGCAGCTAGAATACTTTCCCGTGATCACTGCAATGACCCCTTGGGGACCATTGAATTTGCTACATATACAACTAACCAATACTTGTAGGCATTCCGAGCACTTTTGTGGGGACCCAGTATCTCGCACGACAAATATCACATCCACTAAAATGATAGGGGACGCTCGGACAAGCTACCTGTTGAATACGGTAGTTTGTTGCGTTTGAGCAGCTCATTCATTGTTTTCCTCTCGGAATAAGCTGATATTCTCACGGTCCTATCCTGACCTCATGGACAATCCCAGGGCGCTGTCTTATTCGGAATACCATGGCACTGACAGTTGTTTTCCTGGGACCTCAGGCGCTATCCCTGGAATAGCTAATGTGGTGGACGCCCCCACAAGGGGCTTCTGCTCTGAAGGGGATCATGGAGGCTCTTCTAAGACACCGTAATTTACTTTCGTTGAGAGGCTTTGGCTGTCGATGCTCCTGTTAGCCAAAAATGGCGGATGCGGTATCACTACTGCTTCACAGAATTATATTCCCTAGTTCCACTGCCGAGGATCTATGGGCTGCGAGGTCAATAGATGCAGCATCTGTCGTATTGCGCGGAATGTTGGCCTTTAAGTTACACATTAATTTTGCAGACAGGCCCTTGCATAAACTCCCGGTAACCCCATAGCACTTATAGCTACAAGTAGGTACTAGTAGCCATATTGCAGACGTGTGAGGGCTTCGATGCGTTTATCCGTCATTTATTGGTATCATTTTGGCAATTAAGCTATGGGTCTTCCACATATCATTATGATCAGCGGTTTTGGATTTATTGTTACTGAGGGCTTTCGGTTATATTATTCCTCCTCTGCCGGTATTATTGTGCTATGGGTCTCGGTGGGCTGGTGCCTATTTCCCTCGCTTCGGGGGTAGCACCGGATTCGTTTGCTGGTTGCCGGCGCCGTGGCCTGCCCGCCCCTCGGGAGGAGTCAAGTCTTTGCCCGTAGTGCTCCTCACCAGTATCTGGCTGTGGTTGAATAGTGACCTTTTGTGTGCGCTCAAGCTGCCGTATTCTATTTCGCCGCGAAGTTGGGGCTGCCGGTTCAAAACACATGTTCACTTCATGTTGAGTATCACTAAAATCTCCCTATATATGAAGCTAAGGAGCCTGCGTTGGATGCGTTAGATCATCCGCCCACACTCATACCCATTTACCGCGAGTATTACGGTTTTATAGTTCCAGGAAACCCAGCAATCATTTAGACTAGCTCTGCCCCTAATGCTACCAATTCCAGTTGGTTTAGTATCAGAATATCAGAAGAAAAACTGCTGCAATCCCCGAATAACATTAGCCACCAGCAGCCAGAGCTACTACTGGCAGCTACCAGGTGGTAAGGTTGCGTACTGCCCCCTCTGATAATCCGGTGGGAAATCTGAGGGAGCGTCGAGGAATCCTAGTTGAGAGGGGAGGAACAGCCCAAGCTGTGCACGGAAGCAAACTTAAAGAACCAGGTCCGTCGTAGTAGTAGGTTCTGCGAGGGTGAATAAAGTGCGAGCAGAAATATAATATTTAGGAGCGTTGGAAAGACCAGACTCTAACATGGTATTATTTGCGAGTGTTGATGGAATCACCTCTGTCACTCGCTCGGCCCGATCCTCCAAAACCCGTACTATTTAGCTTTTAGTTGACAAAAAATCCATTCGGACGGAGCTTGAAATGTATTTCACTGTACTAAAACGGTGGCCACGCTTATCCGCTCTGATCGGTGACCCACTCCGCTAGTGGCTGCTGTCTCCCTTTAGATTTGGGCTGAGCAGATGGCAGGATATCGCAGTCAATGGCATTAGAGGAAATGGGAAGAAAGATCTCGCGCCAATTCGTACTATTTTATGAGAGAGGTACTGGTATCATATATCGCATACCCGACCAGCCCGGATGTCTATGTCCACCGCTTTTGGAGTCAATGCCGTACCTAACGGCAGTGAGTGAGGTTGGGAAAGCCGGTCAACACGCCCTAGCGGGGGATGCAGTGATAGTGTGGATGCAGCCGAGAGAAGCCGATTTGAGGAATCTGTTTCCTTTAGGAAGGACAAATTACTATTGGCATAGTGTTATCGATGGCTGATTGGAGGGGCCGTTGCAAGTGACTGCACGAGTGAGTTGTCTGGCCGAGGGTAGGGGACTTGGTTAGCCACATTTTACCGTTGACGCCACAGATAATTCCCTCCACGAGCCTTAGGGCCCATGCACGCCATTGAAATTTTTGGCGGAGGCAGAGGGGTGACCTCAACTCAGAAAGATCCCTTCTATCTTTAACTGCGGTACTTGTTCTGTGCTCTGCCTGCTATCCTCTCTATCCCACCATTCGGATTCACCTCAACAGCGACAAGGCCCCTTCACACATTCTCCCCCCCAACACACACTTCTTTCCCTCTTAATCTGTGGTTTGTCTACTGCATTGTCACAATCGCCTCCGAGTCACCGCCGCCTCTCTCTTCAAGGAATGTCATGGCCTCTAATACCGGTCATGGCAGTTCCCCTTCAACAGTGGACCGTCCCAGAACCGAAGAGGGTGACGCAACAATTATAAGTAACGCATTGACAAGCGTTGCAGTTAGTTATTTCTTTCCCTCTCCCGTTCCTGGCTGAGATTGCATATCTTAGCTTGGCCGATAATTGTCTAACTTTTCAATCCTCTCCCTTTTCTCCTGGGACTTTAGGGTCAAAACATCTCGGCTTTTGGCCGTACCGTCACTGCAACCGCTGGAACTCTCTTTACAGATCCAGCCGCTCCACCTCAACACTATGCCACCGCAATGTCGGATATCTCTAAACAGTTATCGCATCGCCCCTCTCTTCAGCGTCGCGTATTTTCATTTAACAAACGTTCTCCAACGGAGCTTGTGCGGTCGAAACTGTCTACCGCTGAGATACAATATCGAGCGTTAACATATTTATCAGATGAACTACTCAGGAATATTCCCGATAATGAGAATTCCTACTCCCTCTTCCAGGGCTTTCAGGCCACCATGCCTGAGGACCATCAGAAGGCTGGGAAGAACCACCTGCGCAAAGGCTCGAAGGGCAAACTTTTGGAGGGCGCCAACGGAGGCGAGCCGGACACACCTCTCGGAAATCTCAAGCGTGAAAAGTCTACTATGGCACGACAGCTAGAGATGTTAAGTATCAGGAAAAATATGGCGTCGTCGGAAATTAGGGAGATAGATATGAAGATATCAAACTTGAATCAAATGCGGAACATTGTCCTGGACCGATTGGCAAAATTGGAGCAGGACGAAGCAGAAGCAGAGCACGAGAGTATTTTACGACCCTCCCCCAAGAAAATAGCACAGTGCGACATTAGTAAGAATAGTATACTTGCTATCATTCGTTGCTAACTTCGCGCACAGTATTGGTTCTAGAAAACAAAATCGAAGACCTCCAAGAAGAGCTCGACGAGGAAAACCATCACTCCACTGATCCTGAATCTGACAACCGTTCCGAAGACTCTACTTTTATGTCTGAATCTGTATATGGTAAACTCAACGCGCCCAAGTCACGGAAACGGAAATCATCTCGCCGTATATCAATGCCCGTTCTTCACGAGCATTTGGAGCCCGGTCAGAATATCAGGGAAATCCAGACCCATGCAGATAGCATCACAAGTTTGGATTTTGATGTGCCCTTCGGTTCGCTGGTAACTGCCGCATTTGACGATACCGTAAGAGTTTGGGACATGAACACTGGACGATGCATGGGGCTACTTGAAGGCCACCAAGCCTCTGTGAGATGCCTGCAGGCTGAGGACAATATGGTCGCTACTGGATCTGTGGATGCATCCATCCGTCTTTGGGATTTGTCTCGCGCAGAAAGTTACAAGTTTACCCCTCCGTCTACAAGCTCATCGATTAACAAACGCGCTTCTTCCGCTTCTTCCACCCATGAGGATGAAGCTGAGGCCGAAAGTGAAGCTTTACCATTAGTTCAAGAATTCACTCTCCCGTCGTTATCCGAATGTTATGTTTTCTCTCTTGATTCTCATGTTGACGAAGTTACTGCCCTCTATTTCCAGGGCGACACACTGGTTTCTGGTAGTGCGGATAAGACATTGAGACAGTGGGATCTTGTCAAGGGAAGGTGTGTCCAGACATTGGATGTGCTTTGGGCTGCGGCTCAGAGCAATATGGATGAGGGCAAATGGAGAAACGGAGCAAGGAGTGCAGGTGGTGTTAGTGGCCTCGAGGGGGACTTTGTTGGTGCGCTGCAATGCTTCGATGCCGCTCTTGCCTGTGGAACTGCGGACGGAATGGTTAGGTTATGGGACTGTAAGTTTACCCAGTTTGGTTGTTATGTACGAGTATCAGGAGGGGGGAATACTAATTCAGCAATTTGCAATCAGTGAGGAGCGGACAGGTACATCGGTCTCTTGTTGGACATACTGGGCCAGTCACATGTCTCCAGTTCGATGATGTGCATCTTGTTACTGGATCTCTTGACCGAAGTATCCGGGTTTGTCAGGCCTTGTTTCTTATCTCTAGGGGTTTACCTGCTAACTTTAGCTTTATAGATCTGGGATCTCCGAACCGGCTCGATATTTGACGCTTTCGGATTTGATAACCCCATTACAAGCATGCAGTTTGACTCTCGGCGCATCGTCTCGGCAGCTGGCGAAACCGTCGCCAAAATTTACGACAAGGCCGATGGCCGCCACTGGGACTGCGGAACCGTAGGTGTCGATGCCGCAATAGTGGACAGGGTCAGAGTCAACGACGGATACCTGGTACAGGGAAGGCGAAACGGAACCGTGGGGATATGGGCTTGTTGAGGGAAAAAAAACAACCAGTATTTGACGTGGTGATTGCAATAAAAAAAAAAGCAGAAAAGAGAATACTATGATATTTGCTTAGCACCCTTGGAATGCGAAGTTTTGTTGGGCACCTGTCTTTTTCTTTTTCTTTTTCTTTTTCTTTGCGAACTCACTACAACTCCCCTCCAATCCAATCAGTTTCTTTCTTTCTCTTGGAGATGTTCTGGCGTTTGGAGGAAGAGAGAAAAGAACATTATATTACGGCCTTGACTAGCTTCCGTTTGCTATGATAGCTACGCAGTATGATGCAAAGACGTTGACGGGGGAGGCGTGGTGTGGTGGCATGATATGATGTTCTATGATATTATGACGATTTGTACGGGTACACGTATGGGATAGGCGGAAAATATGGGAGGTGATAGAGCGAGCTTCTTTTCATTTTCCTCTTTCATTTCACGGTTTGGTTTCGTTTCATCCATGTAACTTCAGTTTTTCCTTTTGTGTCAAACTTGTTTTGCAGTAAGTTAGATGGGACCTGAACTAGCGGGAAACGGGAATACAGTATTCGGGTGGAATAGGAAAAGAAGACGGGGTTTCGTGATTGCCATGCGGCGGGCGGTGTACTATACTTGCATGGTTAATTAATGGCCCCGTGATTCTACGGCTCTGAGTATGACTTTTTTTTCGCTCGCTCGTTCTACTGGTACTCCATGTGCAAATGAGCACAATTTATCTGTCTACACTCTTTAAGCAAACGGGGTAGACAACTACAACTACTCATGCCCCCCCTGTCTATGTAGGTATGATATAACAAGCACAGTACGCTGCCGCAAGGTATTTTTTTTTGTTAATTCCGTGGTATTGTTTTAGGTATGATACATGCAAACACACTTCTCCGGGCACAAACCTCTTGCATTCGGGAAGTATGATAACTTATCCCATGGCAAATAAAGAGGCCCAAAGCAAAACAGAAAACAAAAAGAAAACAAAACAAAAATAACTAATAATAATAATAATGCCATAAGTTAAGGCATAACTTAACACCAAAGTTGAAAATTTGGAGTTCCTTGCATTGTGGTCAACTTATGATAATATAATTATTATTATTATTATGACCTTTTAGTTGTATAATATTCCCCATCATCATCATCATAATTTACAGTATGATACTTGTATAAAGTATTCGATGACACACGCTGCCGCAAGGTATTATATATAACTTAATTCAAGTATTATCTATCAATCATACAACTACCACGATAATCCAAGTCATCCACCCCACCTCGGGTCTCCCCTATTCCCGAGACAACCGACCGTAGCAATACTATACTATACAACTCACCCAAACCGCCACTCGCGGCAATTCCGCCGCCTTCTCCTCCTTCTCCTCCTCCTCTTCCTCCAATATCCGATATTGCGGTGCTCGGTGCCTGAACCGGCTCTACTGCTGTACCGCATCATATAGATACTCCCTTCCCCACCGGATAAAATAGACACTATAGAACGACCGTTCAGCGAGTGATATCCCGTGTCTACTAGTCTTGATGAAGTAAGGTTCACGATGAGGCTCTTCCATCTGGGGACCGTTCTATTTTTTTTTTCCCCCTCCCAAGGGAGGGGTTGGGTAAGCTCGTAGTGCTCGTACCGGTAGGGAAGATTATCGGTATTCATGTTGGGGGGACTTTATTCGTCTGTGGTCTACGGTATGGTATATATGATAGTTGGATGTTGCTCCTGTTGATGGACGTGCAACGGCCTATAAAGCACAGTGTATATGGTATGTTACTACTACCCCTCCGCCAATGAATCCCCCCATAGTTGGCATATTCAGCAGATCGATATCGTTTCGTCATATGTGGGGAGGGTGCTCGAGTCGTTGTGGTAAGTTGTCGGTGCCCCTCGGACTCTGTCTTGTCGCTGCGGACTTTGGTAGGGTGTTGCCGTTCCTCGTGTGCTTGGGCTCACTGGATTCGTGGTATTCTACGGTGTCGCAGTAACGGCGGTGGAAGGGTGAGGTGAGGTTGCTGTAATATCGTGGTGCCGGAACAACGTCAACTATTGCAAGTGGAAATGATTTATTGGGCATTTTAACGGCTACTGGTAACACTATTCGAGTGTAGTGTTCAGAGTTTGCGTTGTGGGTTTCTAGCAGAGTGCCATGGCAATGACAGGACTGTGGGAAGCTAATCTTGTCCTGCGCTCGAGTGCTGTACTGGTGCAGTGCATACCTGTAGATGACTATATTGCCCCTCTAGCATCAAAGCAATCTCATCCCAATGCACCATCCAATAACGTACGGTAGCCAACTAACCCACTCACAGAGTCAAGGCGCTACTCGGATGCTCTATTCAAGTCGCTGGGTCGAAGTTGCGTCTTTTTTGGTGAGTCACCAGCAAAACGGGAGCAACTTCAACCCGGCGAATTGGGTACCTAGAGCGCAAGCACCAGTAGTCTAACTAACCAAACAACCAATAAACCATCTCCCCGCAGCCTCCCAAGTGGCACCAACGGATCCCAACGACTTGAAAGTAGGCCCCCCACCTACTGCCCGGCCTACCATACATATATGGAAAGAGAGAGAAAAAGATAATAATATAGTTGCTCAGGGCCTCTACAATCCGCCCTCCAGAATAAACGACAAGGAAAGAAGAGAAAAGAAGCAGGATAAATATGATAAGGCAAGGCAAGGCCAGAACACCCTGAAAGAGTATTTCTATCGTAACTAAGGCGTGGTAGGGTGAGTCAATCGCTATACCTTACCATACCATATGGTAACATATGTAGAAAGGACATTTGCTAAAACCCAATCCTCCGCGACGCAAGTACAGCGCTGTACAGTGTGTATATGTGTGACGAGCATGCCGCTATTCGCAACCATCCCCCGAACAAAAGAAGGCTGAAAGGATAAAAAAAGAAAAAGGAAGGACATACTCCCGAGCTAAACCCACCATTATGCATACCGAGAGGCGAAGATGAGAAAGTAAAGAAAGTACACCAAATTCAGAATTAGATCGAATCAGGGGATGAAAAAAGAACAATAAAACATAAAACACCGCGCACGCCAATAAGTGATTCGAATAGAGAGCAGCAAGCAATAGTGATAGCCAACCAGCCAAATCGGCAACGAAAACACACAAACCTCCCACAATCAACAATCCGGAGCGGAGAAACAGATTCTATACAGGTCCCCAAACTCCCGTCCCAACACAAGAACTCGTCCCACTACCCACACTGCTGGGAACATCCCAATAAAACCCTCCTCTACTCCTAGAACCCCCCGCACCACCACCTCCTGCTCCTCCATTCCTACTCCTCTTCCCAGTCTTCGCCTTCGTGCCCGATTGGCTCGCACACGTGCTCCCCGAGCGCAGCCCTCCGCCTACTCCTCCTCCCACCAGCCTCCTACGTGGGTAGACAACCCTCGCCCTCGGAATAAGCGGGTGTGTGATCCCGGCAGCAGACTCGGTCGAGGGAGTACTCGTAGGGGCAGAGGGGGAGGATGAAGAAAAGCGAGACTTTAGAAAAGAAAAGAACACGCGAACGCCGAGTTCTTGCTCCCAGTATTCCTTGCGTTTAGCAGCCTCGGCTTTTGCAGCTTTCTCTTCCTGCAGCGATTCCTCAATGTTCCAGAGTGTTGGATGGTGGGGGGATTGTTGGAGGGGAGGAAGTGTTGGGGCGAATTGGTAGTGCGGGATTGAGGAAGTGGAGGCTGTTGACTGGGAGCGGGGACGAGGTTGTGGAATAGACGTGGGCTCTTCTTGTTGATATTGTTGCGCGGGGGGAGGTGGAGGTGGCTGAGGAGTTTTAACTCCATCGTCGTTATCGCCGGATAACCCATCTCGAGACTTCACCTTCCCTGCAATGGTACTAAACGCTCGCCCGTCAGATGCGGGGTGGGGAGTATATTGATTGACCATAACTCCAAGCTCCCTCGCTATCCGATTCAGCATCCTCTCTTCCGCTTCCGACCCCAGTCGGCCTCCTTCCGCTAAAAAAGAAGCCGTCGCTTCTTCAGGTAGTGCCTCTCCGAAAATCACTTGTAGCAGGTCATCGTCAATGCCCATGATATCCCTTATGAACCTCCTCGTAATTCTCCTCCATAGTGTTTCCTCGTGTGCGCCACCATGAGCTGCTGCTGTCGAGGCACCACTGTTGCTCTGAGTAGGGGTAGACGTAGAAGTGCACTTTTCGGCCTCTTCGACTTCGGTCTCTAGGCCTTCGATATTCATGGATGCTTCGTCCTCGTCTTTGAGGTCCCCGCCTCGTATGGAGCCACTGAAAAGTGAGGTTCTCCTCCGGCTTGCCCTCTGAATCTCGTCTAGCAATGCCTGCCCTTGCTCCTCCCGCCATTTCTGTATCCTGGCATTGATGTCATCAGAAGTGCTTTCCCCCCCAGCGGCTTCGGCCACGATCCTCAAAGACTCTTCCAAACTCCTCAAACCTGAGACCACCCCAGACGAAGACGGGAACGTCCCGAGTCCATCATGCATAGGGAGCATAACTGGTCCCTCATTACCCAAATCCCGAAAGGGTCGTAAAGAATCAGTCTCAGTATCGTACGACTCATCCTCTTCATCTTCCTCATCCTCCTCCTCCTCCTCCTCTTCTTCAAATTCCACTTCATCCTCCAAATCAGTGAAACCCCCGGAAAACCCCCGCCGTATTACCCTCGGGGAACAAGCCGACCCGACGCTCAAGAGGTCGCTAGCCTGGGACAAAGCATGCGTTCCGGTTACTGCGGCCGTTGCCCCGCCAACACTGGACGGTGAGAAAACCACCCACTCGTCAGCGTCGGCCTCGATAGTAGGTGTGTGCGAGATAGCCGGTGACCCGAGAAGCGAGGGGCTATCCAGTCGACGTTGGTCGTCATCATGGGCTGGGATGGATTGCAAGGTCAAGTGTCGGCGAGCAGTTGCTGGGGATCGGAAAGCCATGGTCTACAAAAAAAAAGATGTTGAAAGTGAGAAACAGTTATTGATAGCGGTGATGACTTTTGAGAAGGTTTAAGGGGAAGAAAGAGAAGGGAACGAGATGAGGAGGGGCAAGTAGATATTTCTTTAAGCAAACATTATCAGCGTGAGCTCGGCGGTCCAGGACCCGCACGGCACACCACCGTACTTGTACTCGAGTAGAGTGCAACACTCTGCTTGTTCCACCTGCTCCGCAGCTGTGCGGTGTGGGCCGTGAGACGCAGAAGGCAAGGCGTCACAGAAGGGCAGGGGAGGGAGGAGAAAAAGGGAACCCAGTACGACACCAAACAGAACTGAGGGGGAGGGGAGCGAAGTGATGGGTGACACGACCGCTGTTTAAACAGCCCTAGTGGCGGGAAAGAGCAAAAAGTTCAAAGTGGAGAGTGTACTCGAGTATTGGGGAAAAAAAGACCAGGAAAGGTACCGATAACCCTCGATAAAGGCCCAATTATAGCACAAAGGGTCCAAACTCTCACTCAAACTGGCGGAACACTGCACTGAACAGCACGGACCGATCGCAAGACAGCAGGGTATCAAAACGATAATATGAAGTAAAAGTGGTCAAATAAAGGTCAGCCAGCCCACTGCGTGCGTCCTCCTTCCCCCCCTCCCTCCCTCCGTTCCAATGATTGGTTGGGTCCCAAACAATCTGAAGACACGGTAACATAAAGCTCCACCAAGCCTACGCAGCAAACCCAAAAAGAAACCACTGTAACCTCAAGCCCAGTTGATCCAAGAAGGCCAGGATAGGGTAAGATTTGTACAAGCACGAGTACGGTGCCTTAGCGTCTAGGCCTGCGGGGTTTCGTTGAGGAGGGGGAGTGTGAAGGGCGGAGGGTGGTCAGGATATAACCCAACCTGAGCCTTATCAAGCTTCCATTTATTTATCATGCAACTTAACGAACACACCACCTAATCTATGACACCCTACGAGTGCCTTCAAAAGCGAAGAAGAAGAAAGCCTATCCAGATGACCAGGAAGTGCCTAGTAGAAGAGGAGGAGTTGCAATTACAGTGCCGGCACGGTACAGTACCGGTACTCGAGTACTCGGGCTTTGCCCACCCCACCTCAAGAAAAAGGATCTGAGATCACCACTCAAACGGTCCAAGAATCAATCAATCACAAATTACCCACCCGATGACCCTTTCGATTCCGTCATGTTACCGTAACCCAAATACCCCTAACAAACTCGCACATCACGTGAAGCGATTATCCAGCGCTAGAGTACGGTAAGTCATGATGCCAACCCCCCCACGAATCCATCCGAGAGACCTCGTGGAGAAAAAAATGGTTGTGCGACATTACAAAAGACAATTACAAGTGGACTTACCCCTCCTCCTCCGCAACAGACGCCAGATGGGCAACAGCTTGGATAAATTTATGATACTCAATCCCCGCACACAGCCCCCGGGCACTCCTCTTGCTAGGGCAGCGGTACCCCCACCCGACTACGAATACCGGTAGCCCTGGAACACAAGCGAGTAAGTACCGGTGAGTTGCGGGGGAGGGGCAGGCATAAAGTCTCCGCACACACCAAAGTGGCCAAAATCTTTTGACAACTGGTGTGTGCGATCGCTATTTGCCTGTCCCTTGTATTAAATTACGAGTTACGATAGGCGGACGGACGCAGGGTGCTTAAGCTTATTGCCGTATATATTCCTATCTATATATGGCACTTGTCAATATCATGACGCCACAGCTAAAGTTGACACCTCGGGGATGAAGCCGCGTCCTACCAGTATTTAATCTGCGGGGTGGGAGAGGAGAAGGGTCATCTTATGCTGGACAACAGAGTGACAAATACAGCCCATCGCCGCTGCGGCAAAGCACAATGCTCTCCACAAACCCAAATTTTCCCTCCACACCCGCATTACCGCTACAACGTGCCGGAATGCCGATAGTGCTAGGAGCCATGGAGGGGAAGCGCGTAGCCACCCCTCTTCAACCTTTTTCGACCGGTTGAGGGCAACTGGACCACCGGTATTTCGAAGTCTTGAACCAATACTGTACTGGGTTCGCATGCAGACGTACAGTACAGGTACCAGTCAGCGAGACCTACCACTCGAACAGTACCGCACCAGCATTGTGCAAACATGATTCCCCCACCTCTGCCGGTATTATACCTATGATATCATACCAACGATAACAGTAACCCCACAACCGGAACAAGACACCATTTTTCCAACAAGAGGAAGAAAGTCCACCACCACCACAGTCAACCTTGCAAAGAAGAGCAAGCTAAAATAAGCAACACATGGTAGCACAATCGATCTCTCAATCCCTCCCTTGTCAACCCCAACTTAAGTTAAGTCCCACCCCATCATAATACCAAAAACTACCGGGCCCAGGGCTCGCCCAGCATGATACCGGGATCACGATCCCACCAGTCTCCAGATAATTCAGTCAAACTTGACCGCAGGAACTGGACGGCGGACAGCGTCAGGAGTTCCACTCCCGCCATCCTGTGAAATCCTCAAGGCTCAGCGCCAGTCAGGCCCAGTCGCCTGACGCTAAGCCTGGAGGACTCATAGTACAAATAGAGTGGGGAGTTCTACCGTAATGCTCTCTGGCAGTCCCCAGTCAAACCCGGCAGGAGCCTTAGGCAGAGGTTCGCCGAAGCCGGGTAACCTTTGGGGCATTGTACCAGACTGCAGCCTGCGGAGCTCCAAGTGACATCACCCTGTTACCCTGCCATGAGGGTCAAGTTAATTTTACTGGGGCGTCACCTGCGACTTGGGGAAAAAATTGTAGAGACCGTCCTCCAGCTTAAATGTTGACCGGGGGCCGTCTGAGGGCGCTCAGTAGGGACTACCAGGCTAACAGTTGAACTCCGAACATGTCGCAGCTTAGAGAGACGAGGAACTTGATCAACAAAAGACAGAACTGGTCCTCCATCCTCAGGGCCATTGCAGCAGCCGTATGGTATAAAGTACATCCCGACTGACCAACTCGACGGCCGAATCACCTGGATAAGCAGCCGATATCGGAGGCCACACAGAAGGAAAAGCTGGGGTCAAATGGTAGAGTACCGTAAAAACTCAAATAGAAGAGAAATGTGCTAGGACGTTGGAGTTGCCTCTCCTAGTAAGGCGCCTCGTATATTCCTTTTGTTATGTCTCAACTGGGGGCTGAGTTTGCGGTGTTTTCCCCTCGCGTAGCTGAGAAGGGAAATTCCAACGTCCTAGCACATTTCTCTTCTATTTGAGTTTTTACG